>Ga0209755_10000057_pt1 | contig 193719 bp, 146 predicted proteins | sample TergutCo191P1_FD_187301 | JGI IMG/M metagenome (GOLD analysis project Ga0209755, IMG submission 187301) | Cornitermes sp. P1 segment gut microbial communities from Petit-Saut dam, French Guiana - Co191P1 (SPAdes) (version 2) | ecosystem: Host-associated > Arthropoda: Insects > Digestive... | reverse complement strand
TCACCATGCCTTTGCCCATTGAAATGAGAAGATACTGCCCATTGAAGGCGTTGAAAAATTCTTCTGTTAGTTTTGGCATGATTTGGTTCAATTCTTCAAAATTCATGAACCCGAATTCTTCGATTAGGGCACACAATAACCGCCCTATGCTCACACCCCAACAAAACCACCATTGACATTGTAAATGCAAGAATCACAACCAAAATTATATTAATTTTTTTGAAAATTTTCCTCACTTCTTTTCTTTTACTAATAATAATTTTTTATCTTTAAATAATTTTCTCTTCCTCTTTTTTCTTAATCTTTTTATTTGCAAAAATGCTCACGAATTAAAACCATTAGTTTAAAATTGATTTCTCGACTGCTATTTTTACTGCGTCACTCAGTGAATCTGCTGAAATTATTGAAAGTCCCGAAGACGCTAATAGCTCTCTTCCCTCTTTTGCTCTTGTTCCATCAAGGCGAACAACTAAAGGAATGTTTGGTTTAACTTCTTTCGCAGCTCCAATTATCCCCTCAGCAATGACATCACATTTCATAATGCCACCGAAAATATTAACAAGAACCGCTTTAATGTTTTTGTCGGAAAGAAGAATTCTAAAAGCACTGCTCACTTTTTCAACGCTTGCAGACCCTCCAACATCCAAAAAATTTGCTGGAGACCCACCATACTCCTTAATGATGTCCATCGTCGCCATAGCAAGACCAGCACCATTGACCATGCAACCAATATTACCATAAAGAGCAACATAAGAAAAGCCTTTTTCCGCGGCTTCAAGCTCTTTTGGGTCTTCTTCCAAAATATCACGAAAGGCTAGTATTTCTGGGTGACGGAACAATGCATTTTCGTCAAAGTTTATTTTCGCATCAACTGCCAACAATTGTCCTTGCTCAGTTAAACTAAGTGGATTAATTTCAACGAGCGAACAGTCTTTTTCAATAAACAAGCGATACATATTCTTCAATGTTTCAATAAAACTTTTGTGAAGAGATGGGTCAAGATTCATTTTCAAAGCCACATATTTCGCATGAAAATCTTTTAAACCTGTTAATGGTGAAATCGGTTTTGTTATTATTGCATCGGGATTCACTTCGGCTGTTTTTTCAATTTCAGTTCCACCCTCACTTGACGCAACAATTAGAGGGCATCCAAAAGTGCCGTCAAGAATAATTGAAACATAGTATTCTTGTGCAATATCCGCGGCTTCACACAACAAAACCTTGTTGACAGTTTTCCCTTCCGCTCCCGTTTGATGAGTGACAAGATTCATGCCGAGCATATTTTTTGCTTTTTCAACCGCTTCATCAAGAGATTTGGCAAGCTTGACTCCCCCACCTTTACCTCTTCCTCCCGAATGGATTTGCGCCTTGACAACGATTTGTTTCGCTCCTTCATCACAAAGCCTTTTCGCCATAGTTAAAGCTTCTGCATCATTTTCAACGCAATATCCCTTTTGTGTTATAACACCATATTCAGCGAGAAGTTCTTTCGCTTGATATTCATGAATTTTCATATGAAATATGGAATATGGAATATGTGTTGTCAAATCTACTTTTTGTCTTCACATATTCAATATTCAACTATCCTCCAAGTTTCACTCCCTCAGAAAGCGCAAGCATGTTCAAATCTTCAGTTCCTTTTGGGATATGTTTTTTGACAGCTTCCGCGAGACATTCGTGTGGGACAATTTTCAATGTTTCATTGATTGCACCTAGTGCAACAATGTTCGCAACAAAGTTTTTGCCAACCTTTTCACGAGCTGTCGCAAGAATTGGAATTTGAATTGCTTCGATTCCTTTTGGAAGAGTCAATGACGCGTCCGCCATGATAACACAATCTTTTGGCAGTCCCGAAGAATACTTATCAAGCGAGCTTTGAGTGAGGGCTAGCAAAAATGTCGGGCTGATAACCTTTGGAAATCCAACCGCGCCCTCATCGATGACTACTTCTGACTTACAAATTCCGCCTCTTGCTTCAGGCCCATAAGATTGAGTTTGAGCAACATTAAATCCAGCAAGAAGCGCGGCTTCTGCCATAATAACAGCTGCAGTGATAATGCCTTGCCCGCCACTTCCACTGATTCTCATTTCTTGTCTTTTCATGTTAAAATCTCCGATTATTGAATACGTGATATTCAATAGAATTTTTATTTTTTATTCGCCTTTAAAATCTTGTCGTATTCTTCAAGCCATTCTGGTTCAACACTCGCATGAACTTTTTCTGTTTTTGCGTTGTCTCGTTGCCACTCAAGCATTTTCACAATATTGCCTTTTTTATTTTTTCTGCCATAATACGATGGACATGCACTCAAGCAGTCAACAAAAGAGAAGCCTTTGTGAGAAATTGCTTCTTGCATTAGTTTGATTGTTGGATTAACATGATATGCAGTCCCTCTTGCGGCGAATGTCGCCCCAGCTCCAATAACAAGCTTGACAGTGTCAAATGGACGCTCCATATTGCCATATGGTGCAGTTGACGCAACATCACCCATAGGAGTCGTTGGAGAAAATTGTCCCCCCGTCATTCCATAGGTGTCGTTATTGAGAAGAATACAAGTAAGGTCAAGATTTCTTCTTGCTGCATGTATAATATGATTTCCTCCAATTGCAGTCAAGTCTCCATCGCCCGCAACAACAATAACATGCATTTCTGGATTCGCGACTTTAACTCCCGTTGCAAAAGCAATCGCTCTTCCATGAGTTGTGTGAAGCGTGTTAAAATCCATATAACCGGCGATTCGAGACGAACAACCTATGCCCGAAACGACACAGACCTTGTCTTTGTCAAGTCCCAAGTTTTCAATAGCTTGAGCAAGTGCCCTCATTAAAATGCCGTGTCCGCAACCCGAACACCAAATATGAGGAAGAGTTCCCGGTCTGATATATTTTTCAATTAATTTGCTTGCCATAATATTTTTTTAAAGTGAAAGTTGAAAATTAAAAGTCGAAAAATTAATGTGAATTAGGTTTTTGAAAAATTGTTTCAAACCAAAACTCTCACAATATTTTTTTACTTTTGTTTTTTGTCTTTTACTTCTTTTTACCCCCTTTGATTTTTGCATAAACTTCGTCTGGCATTATGATAGTTCCACTGACATTCCCAAGAAAATCTAATTCACACTTCCCTTGTGTTGCGCGGTCAACTTCCAAAAGCAACTGTCCATAGTTGTGTTCAGCGACGATTATTCTTTTCACTTTGTTCGCGATTTCACGAACTCTGTCGAATGGAAATGGCCAAATAGTGATTGGACGAAATAATCCAACTTTCTGTCCTTCCAGTCTTGCTCTTTCAACCGCCGAAATCGCGGCACTTGATGTTCCGCCATATGCAATGACAACAGTCTCCGCATCTTCAAGATACTTCTCCTCATAGGTGATAATATCTTTTGCGTTGTCATCAATTTTTTTCATCAAGCGTGTTGTCAGTTCACCCGCTATATCAGTTGAATTTGTTGGAAAACCACTCTCGGTTCTAACTAGTCCCGTGATGTTGTAGCGTTGGCCTTGTCCAAATGGAGCGCTCACTGGAGCAAATTCGCCTTTTGGAACAGAGAAGGGCGGAACAGATTTGTCAATTTTTCTGTCCACAATTGAAATCGGACTTTTGTCTGGAATTTCAATCCCTTCACGAAGATGTCCAATTATTTCGTCAGTCAAAAGAATGACTGGAACACGATACTTTTCGCTCAAATTAAAACAACGAATTGTTAATGAATAACACTCTTCAACAGACGCTGGAGCAATAGCGATGATTGGGTGGTCACCATGAGTTCCCCATCTCGCTTGCATAACATCACCTTGCGATGGAGAAGTTGGAAGTCCTGTTGATGGGCCAGCGCGCTGAACATTTACAATGACGCATGGAATTTCAGCAAAAGAAGCATAACCAAGATTTTCTTGTTTGAGTGAAAAGCCGGGACCACTTGTTGCGGTCATTGACTTTGCGCCCGCAACAGATCCACCGATAATCGCGGCCATCGCTGCGATTTCGTCTTCCATTTGAATAAATCTCCCACCAATTTGAGGCAGCCTTAATGACGCATATTCTGCAACTTCAGTTGACGGTGTTATTGGATAGCCCGCAAAAAATGTCATTCCCGCGGCGATTGCCCCCTCAACGCACGCTTCGTTGCCTTGAAGAAGAACCTTTTTTGTTTTGACATCTTTAGTGTTTGATTTCGGAGTTTTTGTGTTGACTTTAAAAGACATTATTTCTTGCCCTCCTCTTTTTCAATGTGAATTGCAAAGTCTGGGCATCTTAGTTCACACAGACCACAATAAATACAGGCGGACTCGTTTTTCACAACGACTTTGTCCGCCTTCATTTCTAAAACATCTTTAGGACAAAAGGCGACGCAAACAACGCAGCCCTTGCACCATTTTTCATTGATTACTAGTTTTTTGTTCATCATTATTCCTCTGACCAATTAGGTCAAAAAGTATTTTTTGAAAGCACAAATCATGCTTTCAATACAATAATAACATACAATTTTTTTCTAGTAAAGTGTTTAACGACAAATAACTCAAAAAACTTTCAAAAATTTTTGAGTTGTTTGTTTTAAACATTCTTTACATGAGAAAACACCAAAACATGAGAAAACACCAAAAGCTCGCCCACTTTTTTTAGAATATTTTGATGAGATATTCAACATCATGCCATGCGACTTGGTCTCTGCACATTGAGATGAGAAAGTATTGACCCTTGGCATGGAAAAATTCTTCGGCTAGTTTTGGCATGATTTGGTTGAATTCGGCGAATGTGAGGAGCCCGAATTCTTCGATTAATGATTGGCAATTTTCTTCGCAATACTGCATCGTTTCAGCGTTAATTTCAAAGATGTTCAAAAAACCTATTCTTGAAAACAGTCCGGGCGCACTCAACAGCTCGTTTGCAAAAAACGCAAATGGTTCAGGGTGATTGGTTCCATGTCGCAGTGTGGTGACCCACTTCGTGGGATTAGTCAACAATGAAACTCTCTTTAAAATAGAAAGCGAGAACAACGTTTTTCGCTGTTCTCGCTATTCTGTTCAATAATGGGACAACAATGAAAAAACAAAAGAATTTTTTAGATTATCCCTAGGAGCTGATTCAAATAATTTCTAGTGTTTTTAAATTAGTCTTGTGGTGGAACACCAATTAAAAAAACCACTAAAGTTAATTCGGCGGTTTTTTGTTGATTACAGAAAACTATTTTCTTAGTTCTAGTTTTGCGACAAGAGCGCGATATCTTTCGATGTCGATGTCTTTGAGGTAGTTAAGAAGACTTCTTCTTTGTCCAACCATTTTGAGAAGTCCTCTTCTTGAATGGTGGTCGTGTTTGTGAGACTTCAAATGTTCAGTTAAATGATTGATGCGAAAAGTCAAGAGTGCCACTTGAACTTCTGGACTTCCAGTGTCACCTTCTTTTGTTGCATGAACTTTGATAATCTCTGATTTGATTTCCTTTGTCATTGTTTGTTCTCCTTTGCCAAACTTCGTGGCAATTTTTTATTATCCAATTTCCTAGTAGAACACGGAGAGCGTCAAACCAAGAAAAAGGACGAATTAATTTTGTTAACACTATTATAGCAACAAAAGATTTTGATGTCTAGCGTTTTTACCCGATATTTGAGATATTTTTCGAATCAAATCCAAACCTTTCACTTTGAACTTTAACTCTTTCTTGTCTCTCTTTTTCTAATCTCAATTTTTCTTTCTCTTGTTGTTCTTTTTCAGTTAAAGGAGGCGCTATTGCGACCAACCCTTTCTTTTCAAGATATCGGTCTTTTCGAATAAGTTTGCTTTCAATAAGATTTCCACTATCGTCAAAATATTGCAAATACCCCTCGCTTGTTAGTTTGCTTTGTCCGTTTTTCACTCTCACTCTCTCCCCTGTCATCGCTTCCGAAGAAACATACTTTCGTTCAAAGTCGACAATTTCTTCATCTTTTGGCTTGCCCCCCCTGTGGGTCACGACACTTTTTGTTTTTATTTCATAGGGAAGTTCTTCTCCATAGAATTCAACAACACAATAAGTGTTCGTCCCATAGGCTTTGATGAAAACTGGAGTTTTGCCTGTGTTTTTGAATATTAAATCCGCCGAACCCGAATTGACCATTGCGTCGAACGATGGTGAAACATAGCTTGAAATCAAAGAATGGTTTCTGACTTGTGTTATTTCCATGTCAGCACGGATTGCGGCGTTATAGAGTGTTGTTGAGGCTTGACAAACGCCTCCTCCTATTCCATCAACATATTCGCCATCCATTATTATTTTCGCCGACTTAAAACCCTTCTCTGCAGTTCTTTGCCCCACTGTTTTGTTGAAAGAAAACTCTTCTCCGCTTTCAAGCCTTGTTCCGTTGATTTTTTCCATTGCAAGTCTTATGTTATGAACTCTTCCCGCACCACTGTTTTCATAAGTCGTTTTGAACTTTGCTCTCAAATGTGTCAATCTCATATTATCGAATGATGTCACACATGGTTCAATCATTCTCGGAGTCACAAACACTTTTGCATTTGAATCGAGCCTCAAAGCATAATAGATATCTTGATAGAGCCTTGCCTCATCAACAGCATATCCTTTTTCTTCTCTAGTCACATGAAATGACGGCTTTTTGTCAGGATGAAAATATATTTTTGAGTTAACTGGTTCACGAGTAATCTCTTTGATAACACTGTCAATCTTTTTTGGAAGCAATGGATAGGAATAAAGAAGTGCGTCTTTGAATGAAGCTCCAATTGAAAGACTTCGATTCACCATTTCTAGTTTTTCTTTGTGGTTGTGATTAATTCGACGATTGAAAATCTGCTGAGCAACAAGATGATCTGTTGGAGTTATGAAGTCATCTTGATAAACAAATGTTTTGTCTTTATAAACAATTTCAATTTTTGCCCACCTCAATTCCTCACCTTTCAATCTTGGGACGTGAGATGTGCCATATCGACTAACCGCATGGATTGCATTATCTTTCGGTTGCACAATAAAACCCGATCCAAAAAACAAACCAAGGGTCAAGAGAAACACGAACAAAAAAATATGTAGTGATTTTTTCTTCATCACTACATATTATGTCCAGAAAAATTATAGTTATTAAGATTTTGATGACTGTTTTTTGTCGAAGGATTTTTGGGCATAATTTCTTAGCCATTCGCCACAATTTAATTTGGGGTCTATTATTGCTTTTTCGAGCATATCGTTGAGAAGTTCTCCAACCTCAACTCCAAAAAATCCAATATCAACAAGAAGTGAACCATCGATTTTTAGGTCACGAATTGTTATCGGGCATTTATCCTCAGTCATTTGTTGTTTAATCTCAATGAATCTTTTCTCTCTTGCCACCCTTTCCATTCCCGCCGCTTTTCCATCCGCTTCAACAAGAAGAATCAGCTTGTCGATAATATCCCAGTTTTTTGCAATGAACAATCTCATTTTTGACATTGATGTGTTTTGCATAAGGTCATACATATGGTTGCGACACAATTTTTTCGTTTCGACTATGACTTTTTTGGGAAAACGAAGTCCATCAAAACCAAGAATTTTTGAAACAAGTTTCTCACTTTCAACTTCATGGCGATGAAAATTTCCCGCATCTTTGTGGGTTGTTATTTTTCCAATGTCATGCATAAGTGCTGCTATTCTTATTTCTGGCGGAGCAAACTTCACACATTGAAAAATGTGTTCAAGAACATCAAATTTGTGGTATTGACTGTTTTGTTCAATCCCCTCAGCTTCACATAGCATCGGAATAACATATTTCAAAAGACCCAGTTTGTGCAAAAGCTTCAACCCTCTGTAGTGAGCATCTTTCACTCCATATTTTTGGTCAGCATGCAGTATTTTTTCCAACTCATCACGCTTTCTCTCAGGCGAAATATCATTCAACAGGTGTGCATTTTCCATCGCAGACTTTGCAGTTGCACCATCAATTTTGAAGCCCGTTTCAGCAGCAAAACGCACCAATCTCATGAGTCTTAGCCCATCTTGAGAAAAAGTCAACTCCGTGTCGATTGCTCTGATGACCTTGTTCTTGATGTCTTGAATTCCGCCATGAGGGTCAATGACTTTGTCACCTTTGATATCATAATAGATGGCATTCATACAAAAGTCTCGTCTTTTTGCGTCTAGCCTCAAATCCGTTGTGAAAGAAACATTTAATGGGGTGTGTGATCCGTCGGGCGGATAGTTTTCTGTTCTGAATGGGGTGTATTCCCACTCATTGAAACCTCTTTTGACAATAGAAGTTCCAAGGCGATGATTGACCATTCTGACCATGTAGGATGGCGGAAGCATCAATGCAAGGGCTAGTTGTGGCCCACACAAGTCGATATCAGTTGGCTGACTGATTCCTGCAATGAAATTTCGAATATAGCCTCCAGTGATGTAGATGGGACTTTGAGTGTCTTGAGACAATGTTAATAGTGGTTTTGGAACTTGAATTTTCATGTTGTTTTCTCTCTTAGATTGCTATTATTATTTGAACAAACATTGCTCCTTGCGGGCTTTGAATGTCGGTTGAATTTGTTATTTTGAAGTAGACACTTCTGTGTTCTTGGTCGGGAACTGGCATATTGAAATAATTAAAGCCATGATACCTAAAACGTTCCAAGAATGGATTTTCGACATCATCTTGTGAGATGGATACCGAATTTTGTTTGAATGCAAAAACATTTTCTAGTGAGCGATTGATTCTTATTTCAAAGGCAATAAAGTCGCTGAACCCGATAGTTTGACGATATTGCAAAAACTCGTTCGCAAATCCAACTTGAAAAGTCCTTTGAGCGTTTTCAACAGTTTCAATCATATAGTCAACAAGCATTTTTGCACTCTTACTTGAGTGAGCAATGCTTCCCGTGACATAGAAACTCAACGACGAATTACTAGACGAAAAACTTCTAGCATGGGCATTAATTGGACGAATTGAAGTCGGTGGAAAATTTGCTTCTGAGCGTTCTCGATGAGTTTGGAATGTTTCTCTGTCGGTCAACAAGAACCATCGCCTGTTTTGCAACTCGGTCATTCTGCCACCGCCAATTGGCTCAAATCTTGTTGTTTCCAATCCCCATGTCGCATCAACAATGAACCACTTACCATAGACTTGAACTTTATTCCATGCATGAGGTCCCCACCTGCCAAACCCAACATAGGCATCACCAATAACTCTGACTGCTTGAATATTTTCAAGCCCTGCCAAAAGAATAAATGCCTTTGCTATTCCATCACAAACAGCCAGCCCCCTTTCATCATCGTTGAAAATTCCTTCAAGATAGAACGCTTGCTGTCTGACTGCAAGAACAGTGTTGTCTCCAGTTGATTCCCACGCTCTGTGATCAAAACTTGTTCGCCAAATGAGCCAGTCATAGATTGCTTGCAAAACTTCAACCTGCCCCCATGAATTGTTGTTTGGAACAATGGATTTCATCACCTCCCTTGCTTGATGATAAATTGAATATGCTTCACTTCCTCTTTCAACAATCGGTCTAAATCCTCTTTCAAGAACAAAATATAATTGCTCTGAGGTGCGAACAAGAACCTCTCTTCTCCCAGACGAATCAATTGGAAGGGACTGCCTAAGGTTTGAAAAATCATTATTCACTCGCGGTCTTAGCGCGCGTAGTGCTATTGGAGCTTGCCCACCAACACTTGATGGCCAATGAAAAATATCACTTGAAAAACTCGGCAAGCCATCAGTGTCAAATCGAATTGTCAATGAAAAAATTCGTCCTTGCCCATTGTTTGAGCCAAATTCAAACTCAATTCGATAATACCCCGTGAATCCAAGGGCATAAAAATTATGTCTCAAAAATGATGTTATGTTGTTTGTAAGCTCAACCGAATCACCAACAAACGGATAAATAAATGGTGCGCCGAAGTCATCACAAATGAACATCTCATGTGTTTGGGAATGCGAAACATTGTTTCCAAGTCTTGGCATTTCGCGCCATTTGAAAAAATGGGCAAACAACTTTGCAAAATCATTTTCATTTTGAACAAAATGGTTTTGATGTCCATCAAATGCAGTATTTTTTAAATGAGGAATTGCGTTTTGGTAATCACGAATAGGATTACTAGAAATTTCCACCCATTCAGAAATACCATCTCTCTCACCTCTTAACATTGTTCTGATTCGAACAATGAAAGTGGTGTTCAGAACATGGAAATTTTCACTTTCATTAAAGCCAACAAACTCAGTCAAGTCCGCATATCCATTTTGAAAAACGCCTTGTGTTGCAGTGTTTATTGTTGAAATGTTAACTGCATGGCTTGTTCTTGCTCCATCGGAAGTTTCTCGATAGATTCTTATTTCATAGTCAACGTTTATTATGCTTGTGTCAAAATAAAGTGTCACATAAGGGAAGTTTCGAAAAGTGCAAAGATAGAGGTTTGTTGGAATTGCTCCATCAACATCTTCAACGACAAGAAGTGCATAGTTTTCTCCAGTTGAAAAAGAAATTCTTTTTCCGTTGATATAGAGTGAGATTTGAAATTGCCCAGATTGTTGAGGAAAAAAATTAAATCTTCTTTCAACGCTCATCACCTCTTCGCCAACCATCCATTCAATCGTTCTCGGCGGATTGCCATGAGCATCAACAAAGTCAACCTCAAATGAAACCTCTTGCCTAGTCTCTTGGAAAAGTTCGCCCATAATATGTTCAAAATATTGTGGAGCCAAAACAAAATCATAAAAAGCACCAACTCGAACACTATGTGATATTTCTTGATTGAAATGATTAAAAACCGATGCTGTTATTTCAAACGCACCAACTCTGTGTGGTAAAAATGAAAAAGATTCATAGGATGTTAGCGTGATGTTTTCATATTCAACCCCAGTTTGAATGTCATGAATCCTCCAATTTACCATGACAATATTAGCCAAATCAGTGTCAAGATGAGCGAAAAATTCAATGGTTGAAAAACTAAGCGCAGACTGAAAAATTTCTCCATTCGAAATAACTTCAATTTTTTCTGGCGCCCTATCCGATACATTGACATAGGCAACTGCAACTCTTCCATTAGAAACCGACTGAACAGTGAGCCTTGCTCTCCCAGCTCTCAATGCAGTGACGCTACTTGTGTTGTTGCAGGCAGTGAATATTGAATTGTCTCCACTAATCAAAACAAAGTCTCTATTTCTGACGAGAACTGGTTCAAATGTTATGTCGCTTCCAGAAATCATTCGAGACGAACCAACGATGATATTGATTTCCGAAAAATTTAGGGAAATGTTTTGAACTTGCACACCCCTCTCGCATGAAGAAGCAAACAAAACAATAGCAAAAAGCATCACTGCACTAAGCACCAGTGATAAGATTCTTTTTGCCCCTATTTTTTCAAAAAACAGTTTCATCTATAGTATAATATGCCACCTTTTGTTCAATAAAATCAAACAATCAGTTAAAAAATTATTCTTCAATTCCGACTTCAATTTGTCCGTCGAAAACTTCTTGTGACGCAACGGTCACAGCACGCCTTCCAGCAGCATCTAGGACATCGGGCTTTTTCTCAAGCAGAAATCTTGCTCTCTTTGTGACAAGTGAGCAAAGCGCGTATTTGCAACCGATTTTTGTGACAATTTTGTCAATTGGTGGCTCTAACATATTTTTTTGTCTCCTTTGCGTCCACGACGCACAATAATTGTTAAACAATTTTTCAATTTAGTAGTTTTTTGATTTTTTCTTTGTTGAAGCTTATTTTATTTTTTTCTGCTGATATAATATTCATCGTGTCTTCAACTGCTCTTTCGATTGTGTCATTAAAAACGATATAATCAAACAGTTCATGCTGAGCCAGTTCGCTTTTTGCACTTCCAATTCTTCTCAAAAGACTCTCTTCAGTTTCGGTTTTTCTGTTGACCAATCTTTCGCGCAAAATTTCAAATGACGGAGGCATGACAAATATTCCAATCGCGTCTTTATATTTCGATTTTATTTGCCTTGCACCCTCAATATCAATATCAAATATCACATCGTGGCCTTTTTCCAAATTTTCGAAAACTTCTTTTTGGGGAGTTCCATAATAATTAGTGTATACTGTCGCATGCTCCAAAAATGCGTTTTCTTTCAACATTTTTTTGAATTCGTCTTTGTTTTTAAAAAAATAGTGAATCCCCTCTTTTTCGCCTTGTCTTGGATCTCGTGTTGTGACTGAAACCGAACGTCTCATGTTTGGAGATGCAGTCAAAACTCGTTCATAGATAGTGCCCTTTCCTGCACCCGATGGTCCTGAAATAATGATGAGTAGTCCAGAGTTTTCTTTCATCTTCACAAAAGTATATCACACAAGCATGCTTTTGGCAACTCATGTGATATGCTTTTAAAATTTTGTTAAAATTTTTTCGATAAAATCCCGCAACAAGACCGCGAGGTGTCGAATATAGGAAAACTCGACAAAAACGCAAGAAATCAACCCGAAAAGATTAAAAACAGTTCTTTGTAAAATAAAAATGCGAGCAAAGCATTATCGCCCACTCGCATTTTTATTAATTTTTCCAAACAATCTAAACTCCAAAGAAATCTTTTGTTGATTTATAAGCAAGATTTAAATCATCCGCAACAGCTTTATACGTGATGAATCCATCATATGTATTTAAGCCTAGCATCAATGCTTTGTCTTCTTTCAATGCGTTGATTGTTCCTTTGTTTGCAATGTCAAGAAGGTATTTTAAAGTCACATCAGTTAGCGCAAAAGTCGAAGTTCTTGGAACTGAACCCGGCATGTTTGCAACTGAATAGTGAATAACACCGTGTTTTTCGTAACATGGATTTGCGTGAGTTGTGACACGGTCGATTGTTTCAACCATTCCTCCTTGGTCGATTGCAACGTCAACAATAACCGAACCCTTTTTCATGGTTTTGACCATTGCTTCAGAGACAAGTTTCGGCGCTTTCGCTCCCGGAATCAAAACCGCTCCAACAAGAAGGTCACATTCAGCGACCATTTTCGCGATATTGTATTCACTTGCCCAAAGCGTTTTCATTCTTCCAGAATAAAGTTCATCAATATAGATTAGGCGTTTTTTCGAGATATCCATGATTGTGACATCAGCGCCAAGACCCATCGCCATTCTAGCCGCACTCAATCCAACAATACCACCACCGATGACAACAACTTTCCCCGGAGCAACCCCCGGAACTCCGCCAAGAAGTGTTCCCGAACCGCCCCAAAATTTTGTCAACATTTGAGCGCCGACTTGCGTTGCAACACGTCCAGCAACCTCACTCATTGGAGTGAGCAGTGGGAGTGAGCCGTCGCTGAGTTCAACAGTTTCATAGGCAATCGCTGTGACCTTTTTTCTCATCAGTGCTTCCGCCAATGGCTTTTCAGCAGCAAGGTGAAGATAAGTGTAGAGAGTTTGTCCTTCTTTGAACAGGTCATATTCACATTCAAGTGGCTCTTTGACTTTGACAATAGTGTCGACTTTGTCAAAAATTTCTTTTGGGGTTTTCAACATTTTCGCGCCAGCTTCTATGTATTCTTTGTCAGTAATACCGCTACCCTCGCCTGCTGTCGTTTGAACAAAAACGCTGTGTCCTGCGCTGACAAGCGAGCGAACACCCGCTGGTGTCATCGCGACCCTGTTCTCGTTTGCTTTGATTTCTTTTGGAACTCCAATTATCATTTTATCATTTTCTCCTTTGGGGTCTTCGACCCTCTTGTTTTTAGTTTACACATTTAAAATAACACACTAAAAAAATGATGTCAAGCATCTTGGATAGTTATGTTAAAAAAATTATTTTACCTCGAAGCAGACCTTTTGCTAAATATTATTGTTGTGTTATCACGAGTAAAAACCATATACTGCCTAAATCCCCCAATGCAAGATACCCTCACTTCAGAACTTCCAAGAGTTTCTTGAGTGAATGTTAACCTAGAGCCCCTTAATCTCCAGTTGAAGTGTCGAATAATAGTATCAAAACCTAAAAATATCCTTAAAAAATCTCCGCCAATTATATCATATCCTTCATTAGGCGCCTACCCCTTCCACTAGTCCCTCTGCGAAAATTACAACCCCTCTCTGCGATTGCTCCACATCATCGAACATCACCCCTAGTAACAGTCCAAATACCTCAAGAGAGACTAATATCTTGATTGAGATAATGCCTCTATATTTCCCGCAACAAAATTTGCGTCTATGTTCAAACAAGCAGTCACAAACGGAATTAGCAAAAAATAAGTAGTGTTAAGAATACTATCCTTTTCTTCACAAAAAGCTTCCCATTTATTCACTTGATAATTTGTGTAAAATACTGATTAGGCGGAATGTTGTTGCGTCGTTGAAATTTCGAATGTCTAGTCCTGTTATTTTTTCGATTTTGTCAAGTCGATATATTAAAGTGTTTCGATGAAGAAACATTGTTCTTGCTGTTTCTGAAATATTAAGGGAATTTTTTAAGAACGCGTTCGCTGTTTCCATTGATTCAACATCATAAAGAACTTCAAGGCTTTTTTTGTCAATTAATGTTGTCAAATAATTAAACAAAGTTTCCTTGTCAATGTTCGACAACATTTTTGCAACACCAAATTCTTTATAGGAATAAACATTTTCATTTGGGGAGAGCATTGATCCAAAAGTGTGAGCAACTTGAGATTGTTGATAAGCTTTTTCAAGTTCACTAAATTTATTTATATGCCCACCCACATTGATTTTGAGTTCACACCTCAACTCTTCTTTTATGTTCTCAAGAAGAATTTTTGCAAAGTCTTGCGCTGAAATGTAATCATCATCGGGTGAATATTTTTTCAAAAATACAACTGTTTTTTCGCTGATTAAAAGAATTTTGTCTTCTTCTTTTGAGACTGCATTTAAATATGCAATGATATCGTTTGTCTTTTCTTTTTGATTTGGAATGATTGAAAGAGCATAATATGAAAAGTCTTCACCAGAGAATTCTTTTTTTAACTCATCTTGTTCAAAGCTAGTTGATTTCCCATTTAAAAAATTGATTAATTTTTCAGATAAAGTTTTATTTGACGAACTTTGAGTTTGTTTGATGACATATTCTTTTCCATCAATGTGAAATATGCTCTCATGCTCATTTAAAATAATACAAATCTTCTCACCCTTGGAAGTCGTTATTTCAAGGGTGTTTGTGAGAATATTCTGCGATTTTTGATTTTTTTTTGACATGAAATTTTTAATTGATAATGATTTTGACGTGAACTTTTTTGCCTTTGTGGAGAACGAACTCTGGAGTTTGGGTCATGGTTTTTAGTGGGGCGTCGACTGTTTGAACTTTCTGTTCTCCGACTTTTATCCCTCCACCTTCAATGAGTCTTCTTGCTTCCGATCGAGATGCAACAAGCCCTGCCATTACCATCAAATCTGGAATCAAGAGGTCAAGGTGACCAGCGATTTTTATTGTCGGCATACTCTCCATATTTCCACTAAACGCTGCTATCGCTTCATTTTGGGCTTTTTCAGCCTTTTCCACACCATGAATAAGAGCAGTGACCTCAAATGCGAGTCTTTTTTTTGCGTCGTTTATGTTTCCTTGCATCAACAAATTGATTTGAGATGAATCAAGGAATGTCAAGAGATTTAGGCACTCATGAACTTTCACATCTTCAACGTTTCTAAAGTATTGATAGAATTCGTATGGTGTTGTTTTTTTCTCATCAAGCCAAAGCGCACCCTTTTGAGTCTTGCCCATTTTCTCTCCCGCGCTCGTTTCCAAAAGCGCGAAAGTCAATGCATAGGCTGGCTTTCTTTTTATTCTTCTAATCAAGTCAGCACCAGCCAAAATGTTGCTCCATTGGTCGTTCCCGCCAACTTGCAGAACACAGCCATGCTTTTCATTGAGCATCAAAAAGTCGTATGCTTGCATGAGCATATAGTTGAATTCAAGAAAACTCAAGCCCTTTTTTAATCGTGAGCGAAAGCATTCTGCCGTCAACATTTGATTGACTGAAAAATGCGCACCAATATCACGCAAGAAATCAATGTAGTTTAGGCTAGTCAGCCAATCCGCATTATCGACAATTATTGCAGCGTTTTTGCCTTCAAAACTGACAAACTTTGAGAGTTGAACTTTGAAGTTGTCTGCATTTGATTTGACAGTGTTCTTGTCCATCAAACTTCTCATGTCGTTGCGGTTTGACGGGTCACCAACCATCGCAGTGCCACCACCAACGAGGATTATTGGAGTGTGTCCCGCTTTTTGCATGTGTGCCATTGCCATGACTGGAATATAGTGCCCGATGTGCAAACTGTCGGCAGTTGGATCAAATCCACAATAAAATGGAACTTCAGTCGTTCCAAGTTGTGCCCTTAATTCATCGGGAAAGGTTGCTTGTTTGATAAAACCTCTTTCCATGAGTGTGTCAAATGCATTTTTCATAATGATCCATTTTATCACAAATAAAAAAAACCGTCAAGTCTTTTGAGTCAAAAGCAACGATTTTCTTGCAATCAAGCCATTGAAAAAATCTTGCAATTTTAACTCAAGAAAACTCTCAAGTCTTTTGAGCCAAAAGCAACGATTTTCTTGCAATCAAGCCATTGAAAAAATCTTGTAATAAGGTCAACATTCAAAAAAAGTGTCGACTTGAAAAATCGACACTTTTTATTTTTTTATTTTCTGATGAAGCAAACTGCTAGGGTTTCTGGGCCACAATGGGCTCCGATGACTGGCCCAACAAATTGAGGACGGATGTCTGCGTTTGGATATTTTTCTTTGATTAATCTTTCAACGATAACAACTTCGTTTTCACAATCAGCGTGAGGAATGAAAATAGGATAGTTTGTGTCGATTCCGTCAGCATGAGCAAGTTCAACTATCATTTTGATAGCATTTTTTCTGCCTTTTGCTTTGTCTTTTGTCACTGTCGCACCATCAACCATTGTCACAATCGGTTTTATTCCAAGAAGAGTTCCCATAAGAGCTTTCCCACCCGAAAGTCTTCCCCCGCGCTTTAAATAAACTAGGTCAGCAACTGCATAATACCCGGTTGTTTTTTCTCTTAACTTTTCACAAAGCGCAATAACTTCCGCATCTGATGCTCCAGATTTGTGAAGTTTTGCAGCCTGTAAAACAACTTGTCCAGCAATTGATGACAGTCCTTTTGTGTCGAAACAAGTAATCGTTCTTTCTGGATATTTTTCTTTTAGTTCCTCAATAGCCATATTCATCATGTCAAACGTTGCGCTCGCTTTGTGGGAAAAAGAAAGATACAAAATATCCTCGCCTGCTTTCAAAACGGGCTCAAAATATTCCATATAGTCATTTTGATTAAGAGCTTGTGTTTTTGGCACAGCACCGTCTCTCATTCTTTGAAAAAATTTTTTTGATTTCTCTGGATCTTCCCCCATATCAAAATAGCCAGTTTCTCCATCCAAAACATATGGCATTCTGATAACCTCAAGCCCATAAGCTTTGATGTCTTCATAGTTTAACTCACTGTTTGAGTCACAAAAAAGTCTTGACATAAAAAATTCTCCTTTTTGAACCACCTTGTGGCATTACTTCTGTGTTTAATTATATACTATTTTGAAATCTATTGCAAGTAGTTTGACTGTCAAATTATAAAAATGTTATTTTAGTTTTTGAATTTCTGTCAAAATTCTATCGGCAAGTTCCATTTTTGTCATTTTTACTAGGTCAATTTGTTCTGTTTTTGTCAATATTGAGGCAATGTTGAAGTCACTGTTAAAAACGCTTTCTGGAAATGAGACATCATTTGCAACCACCATGTCAGCACCTTTCTTTTCTAATTTTGACTTTGCATTCTCAATCAAGTTTTCGGTCTCAGCTGCAAAGATTATTAGTTTTTTCTTGCCTTTTTTTGAAGATATTTCTTTTGCAATATCAACCGTTTTTTCAAGTTTTAATATTATTTTTTCGTTTTTAATTTTATTTTTTTCTGGAGTCAAAAAATAATCACATGGTGCGGACGGACAAATAATCATGTCAACATTTTTTAGATTTTTCAGCGCAATATCATGCATTTCAATAGTTGTTTCGACTTTTATTGGAGCAAACTCATTGCTGTCAACGCTTGTTTTTCCTTCGATTAGGACAATGTTTGCCCCCCTTTGTTTTGCTTTTTTTGCAAGCGCAAGCCCCATTTTTCCACTTGAGTTGTTTGTCAAATAGCGAACTGGATCAATTTTTGCAATCGTTGCACCCGAAAGAATCATGATGGTTTTGCCAAGATAGTCTTTTTTCTCTGTCAATATTTCAATGATTTCTTGTGTTATGTAATTCACTTTCGCCAGTTTTCCCTCTCCAATATCACCACAAGCAAGCATTCCTTTTTGAGTTGCGATTATTTTCACTCCTCTTTCTTTCAATGTTTGGATATTTTTTTGCGTTGCTGGATGATTGAGCATTGCACTGTTCATTGCTGGAGCAATGACAATTGGACAAGTGAATGCAAGTGCTGAAGTTGAGAGAAAGTCATCCGCAATTCCATTTGCAAATTTTGCAACAAAGTTCGCAGTTGCTGGAGCAACAACAAAGATATCCGCTCTTTTTGCGAGTGAAATATGCTCAACCTCAAAGTCGATATTTTTTTCAAAACTTTCAATCGTGACTTTATTTCCAGTCAAAGTTTCAAATGTTCTTGGACGAATGAGTTCACAAGCATTTTTCGTCATTATGACATGAATATTTGCACCCTCTTTTTTCAAAAGGCTAACGAGATCGCACGCTTTATAAGCAGCTATTGAACTTGTCACTCCAAGGACTACTGTTTTGTTTTTTAAATTCATAGTTTTCGATGTTTTTTTAGACAAAATGTAGGGGCAAAAAGCCCCTACAAATTTTTTTTGAGTCGAAATCAATCATGTTTGTCTACTTGAAAAAGAGCATGAGTGATTTCAACTTAAAAGATTGTCAATGTTGTGAACGATATGTTAAAGTTGTTTCTAACTTCGATTGTGAATTCCCCTTGCCCAAGCCTTGTTAACAGCTCATAGGAAAGAATGAATCCAGTGACAAAACTTCCTTCAAGCGGAACTTCCATTGGAATCGGAATTTCGCGAGTTAAAAGTATTGGGAAAAATGCCCCGATTACTTCAAGAACATCGTCTGGAATTGGAAATTCCAAATCATTTAAAAACGGAATAATCGCGGTTATCCATCTCGGATCAACTCTTCCTGCAAGTCCCTCTTCCAAGATAAATGAAACAAGCGAATTGCCATTAAAGATGTCGTCTCTTGACGCTTCATAGAGAATTTGACCTCTCGCATTTCTAATTGCGAACACACTTCCAGTCGCTGAGAAAGTTGATTCGCTAAAATCGTTGCTATCTTTGAATGTTATTGGATCAAATGAAATCGCTTCTCTCATGAATCCAAAGAATACGTTAATCTCGTCCGCTTCATGATAGATTGTCAATCTCATTGCATCAAGCAAAAGAAGAACAAGCAACATATCATCTGAAGTTTTCGGGTTTTTGTCGCAGTTAATATCATCACAATTTCCATTTCGGCAATCAACATAGAGCAACAATTCGTCGATTAATTCGTTAATGTGGTTCGGCAATGCAATTTCATTTCGAATTTCATCGATTATTTCAAAAATCATGCCCAAATCATCTGGCATTTCATCAGACTCAAAGACAAAAATTACTATATCCAAAACAAACAGCACAATCGGTGGCATAAACCCACTAACTATGTCGTTTTCACGAATCATTTTGAGAAGTGGAACTATTAGTTGCATGATTGGAGAGTTTGAATTTTGAATGATATCCAAAAGCTCATCTGCATCAATACCATTAACAATTTCCAGCAAATCGTCAGCCGTCATTCCATTTTCAATTTGAACAATCAATTCCAACAAAAGTGCAACTCCCTCTGGAAGCTCAATTCCACCAAGTTCAAGAAGTGGCATGATGTCGCTGACACTTTCAATAGACATTGGAAGAACATCAAGAAGATAAACATCGTTTTCTAGTCCTATTCTCGCCCCTTCGCCTGTTGAATCCAAAGCTTCAAGATTGACAACAAAGTTGTCTAAAGTAAACTGTGGAGCAGTGTTCCCTAGTCCATCACTGTGGTTTTCATTGAATATTTTCAGTTGCTGGTGAGAAGCAGCATAGGTTCTTGCTGAATGCAAACTTGAGAAAATCCAAATGCGATACGCTCTTCCTGCTTGAACTCCTGCTTCAAAAACTGCGGCGGCTGGAACAACAAGTCTTGAATTTCCATGTGGAAGACTGTCGACTCTGAAACCTTCAACGTCGGTCACACGGACAATTTCCTCTCTTGCTTCAATCTCACACGCAGTGTCAGCAAAGCTCACACCCAAGATATTTTCTCCAGCAAAGTTGATTAATTCAATATGAACTTCAGTGAAGTGTCTGTGCCCCGGGGCGATATTGATGAAAGATTGGCTCATTCCAGCGGCGAAATTGAACGGTGTTGTGATTGCATTTGTAGCAAAGAAAAACTCGCTTCTTTCGTCAATGACCATTAAGTTTGTGGTCAAATTCAACCCTCTTGCATTTGTTATGACAACGTCGGCATTTGTTCCTCCGACATATCTGTCGCCAAGAATTTCTCTCACCACATTGTTTGGGACATAGATTGACCTTGAATTTGTGACAATGAATTGTGCTGAAGTTAAAGAAACTCCGCCAATGTTGACTGCAATTCCTTGCATGTCAATATTACCAATAAGGTTCATGACGAATGCTGGATGAGTTACCAAGTCAACTGGCATTGCTTCAATTCCAATAGACTCTCTAATAACACTTTGAGCAATCATCAAGGTCATAAATTGAGTTTGAACACTCAATCTGTTTTCACCGTTTCTTAATTGATTTCCTTCAATTTTCACATACCTTCCGTCAAAAACGAAATCAAGGTTTCTGTTTTGAGGGAACATTTCGTCACCCATTAATGTGACGTTCAAAATACTATCACCTTGTTGAATATTGAATGGCAAATGAATATATCTTTCGTCTTCAACAAAACCAACTGTTCCAGCTGTGACATTTGGAACATCTCCTCCAACCGTTCCTTGGAAAATAATGTTGAACCTTGAAACTGGTTCACGAGAACGAGTCGCCATATTGATTAAATCAAAATGGAATATTCCGAATCCGTTGACTCCAGCTGTTATCATGTCTTGAATTTGAACTATTTTTGAGTTTGTCGTTGCATCAAAAACGCTTGGAACGACTCTCCCATTAAGCTCAATTCTGTGACCGATTAATGAAGCATCAGTTGCACTCATCAATGTTATTTCACCAGTTGTGTTTAGTCCGTTGTCAAAATTTACGACTGACCTTGAAGTTATTGTTGCGACTCGCGTTCCCGCTGGCGTCATTTCTGCAATTCTTGCATTAATGCCAACAGTATTCATTTCGCTGACTCCAACAAGTCCAATAGACGGATCTGTTCTTTCTGGAGAATGGAGCATTATGAGATCAAAGCGTTGGTTTAGCCCCGTCGGAGGCATTGCCCCAATTGAACGAGTGTGATCTGTGACCAGTCCGATTGCCCTTTCTGTTGCTGGATTTAAAACTGAATTTTCAAAAGTAAAGAAATTATTTTTTTGTTGCCCTTCATCCGTCACAACAATAACAGGAATGTTAACCAGAAAAACACCATGTTGTTGCTCATATCTTGCTCTGTAAGTGTATTGCCATGTTCTCCAATTTCCTCCATGAGAATGCCCTCTGTCATCAATGTTTGGAATACCTTGCCCATTGTTGTTGTTGAAAACTCTGTTTAGAAGCGGAGGAATCATCCCGTTTATGCTTTGCCCAGCAATACGTGCAACACCTTCATGAGCAGGATCCGTCATTTCTGGAAACTGAATATCATTGCTTCGAAGCCATGTGAAAAAGTGGTTATCATTTCCCTCAATGCTGATGTGAGAACCTGATTGAGACGGCATTGTCAAAAGTGGTGAAACTGAAATATCGTGAAAAATATTGTTTCTTGCAACAACAAAGTTTCCAAAATTTCCACCATTTGGGTTTGGATGAACTGGTTGATATCCTTGTGGATATGGAACACCATAGCTATCTCTTCTGATTGAAAGTGAATATTCTGCTGGTGCATTTCTGACTGCATAGCCATTTTCTGGGTCAGCCATGCCAATTCCCGCACCAAATGATTGCCCTAATATTCCAGTGAAGCCACCGAATCTTAGAACGTTAGTGTCAACTCTTATTGGATTGTTGACATTTGGCGCAAATCCCGCACCAATTAGAGTCAATCCTTTTTCAACAATACTGTTTTGGATTGTTATGCCTTCAATATAAAGACCATTGTGGAAAATGCCAGCATCATGGGCACGACCAAGCGAAAACGCACGCTCTTGACCAAGAAGCATTGAAGTTCCAAGGACGCCGATTTTGTTGTATTGATTAAGTCTGATTGCAGTTGGCCCTTGAGGGATATTTTCACCCGTCAAAGTGATGTTGTCAAGAATAGAATTGTTTGACAACATGTAGAAAATGAATATATCTCCCCAACCATATCCCGGAAAAAACCTTCTTCCCTCAAAACCCAGACTGTCATAGCCATGAAGACAATCATATGAAGTGACAAGTCCTCTCATTGAGTGGGTGTTGCGGTATCTTCCTTCAATATAGTTCCCTTGATTGTCAGTTGGACGAGTGTAAGGTGTTGCATCAAGTTGATAGCCATTTCCAAAAACATTTCCAAAGAACCATGTTCCTTCCGCCCATGTTTCCATTCTTCCATTCATTTGAGTTGCAACCGTCGGGTTTCTGTCTGTTGAGCGAATTACTATGTCTTGGAATCTGAAAGATGGCGACCAGTGATAGAATTCGTCAAAAAATGAACCCGAATCACGAAACGCTCCAGTTTGAGCATCTCTTGCCCAGTTAAGCGGCCCGTCTGTTCCGATTGGCGTTGCATTGAGGTAGTTATTTGGAGTGTGGGTTAGTGTTGTTCTGAAATGAGCGCTAAGCAGTCCATTTGGGTTGCTGTTTGGAACGAGATAATCCCCAAGAGTTCGATAACGATTTAGGAGGTTGTCGAATCTGTAATTCGCCCCTCTGATTTGTGTTCCATCAACTCTTGTTTGGAATTGCCCATTTTCAAAACGAACTCCGTCTGAAATATAAGTGTAGCGCGCTAGTCGTTCAAGCAATCTTATGTCATTAAAATCATAGGTGTTGACAGCATCAACGATTTCATAGACAAATTCATAACGTGGGCGAAATCCCGGTCTTGTTTGTCCAGCAGATTCAGCAACAACTCGAATCACTCCTGTGTTCATGAAATTCACGGTTATAGTTCTGACACATTCGTTTGGATTATAAACAACTCTTGCAATGTTGTTCTCTGAATAATTTTCTTCAAGGAGTCTCACAAAATTGTTGTTTGCGTCAAGCTCTTCAATCCAAACATCAAGAGTGACAGCTCCGCGATAATTCCATGCTAGTTGAAAGGTGCTTGATGAATTGACAAATTCAACATCTCTCCATGTGCCATCAACCCAATCATTTCCAACAAAATTTCCAGCTGTCACATTTCCGTCACTTGGCAAAACCATGTCACGAAGTCCAAAAACTCTGTTTCTTCCAATACCACGGGGCGCATAGTTAATATGTCCGTGTTTTGAAGATGAAATGTGGGTCAATTCATCTGTTAAAAGGTCTGTGACATTGACAGTATAGTGAAGAGTGATTTCACCCATTGAACCGTGAACGGTCGCAATTAGAGCGGTCGAAGCCCTTCTCACGCCACTTAAAGCATCTATTAGACGAAGTGAGTAGAATTGATTACCCTCTTCATCCACTCCAAGTGCTGCAACAGGATTGCTTGGAAGTGAACTTTCTCCAACCCCCCATGACACCAATTGCCAATCTGGGTCATTAGTGACAACATTGGGCAAAACGAACCTTTGCTCAACCGATTCAAAAATTCTGTTGACACTCATTCGAGACAAAGCATAGTAATAATCGTCATCTCTTCCGCACGCCGAAAGCATGATAACTGGCAAAAGCATTATCACACCAAGCGTTAATATTAAAAGTTTTTTGAAATGTTTTTTCATGAAATTTTCTCTTTCTCGATGATTGAATTATCGAGCCCCTCATGTCGCAGGAAAGATGAAATTGCCTGAAATCTTTGATTGTGGTCAATTTCAATATTCTCATCTCCACTTGATATTTTTCTTCTCCAAACAAAAATACATCTTACTATTAGAATACGAAATTAAAAAAATCTAAATTACACAAAACAATCATTCCTTCTCTCTACTCTATTATTATGCTGACAACAATTGCAAAGTTTGTTCCTCTGAAATTCGTTGTCACTGTCACATAAACTTCGCCTATCCCAACAATCTCTGCACCGTCTCTACTAATTCTCAAAACATTTGTATTACTTGAAGTGAAAATCAAGTGCCACAAAAATTCCGCTCTTTGCTCATTCGCCAAGTATAAAATATTAAATGGAGCGACATTAAACCCTCTTTCCAAAATAGCCTTTAGTGGAATGAAATTCTCCTCATGCAAAATGTCATCTTTGGTTATTGTGATTTGCCCGTCAAAACCAACACGCAATCCGAAGTCAAGAACACTTTCCGCTCCGTGTTCTTCCCAGTCCGACTCAATCCCAACTCTAAACAAATCAACGTCAAAACCAAAATAGTCAAATGCTGTCTCGTCAGTTTCAACGATGACAAAAACTGAGAAGAATCTGTCGACGTTATGCATGACCACGATTTCAATGCCATCTCTTGGGTCAGTTGAACGCATGTTTTGCAAAATGTGAATTCTGCCATCATCACCAACTCTTGCAACGTCTGGGTTTGAACTTTCAAACTCAAGTTGGTCTGTTGATGCTGCAGCTGGATAAACAACGAGATACCTTTCAAAATCGAATTGTTCACCTCTACGACCAAGGAGTATTAGATTGTTTGTTCCATATTGAGCGTGATACTCTGGAGTTGAGCTGAAAATATTTTCATTAAAATGAACATTTTGAACTGGATTAAACAATAGTGTTCGACCAACAAACCCCGCAATGGCAAAGACCAAAACGACGATGATAACAGGGAGTATGAATAAAAATAGTAGTATTGTTTTTTTCATTGTCTATTTATTTCTACAAGCGCCTACATTCATCGCGCATGAAAAATCATCTTTTTGCAAGAGTGTGCCCGCTCTCAACATCTCGCAATAGTGGTTGTTTTTATTAGGATGTCGAGGTTGACGCCCCCTAATATTATTGCTCCAATCTATAGTATCTTTTTGGTCCATCAAGGAACAACAATGTTGCGAAAGATGAACCGAAAACCACCGAGAAAAGAAGAAGAAATATTCTAAATCCTTGTCTTGATATGTCAACAATATTGATATCAAATGCGGCAAGAAGTGCGATTGCTCCAAAACCAAGACCCAAGATAGTTCCAAGAATAATGATGAAGTTTGCATGGCCAGTGCTTTTAGTTAGCTCTCCCGTGCCAATTTGGTTGCAAAGAGGTTTTCTCAAATCAATATAGGTTCCAAGACAAATATAACCAATTGACATGAAAGTTGAAATGACCAAAAGCATCAGAACATCGACTCCAGCAAGCCCCGGTATCATTCCACCTGCTCCATCAATATTTCGATGATTAATCATGCTGAGCGAAACACCAACTGCAATTGCAATGAACATTGGAATGAAAACTATCAATGACTTAATCAAAAGCTGGGCTCTGAATGAAATGGGAATGAGTTTGGTGTGATAAATGTTGTGACCTTCTCTTGAAATATTTGACGCCGCAAACGCGCTTGCTAGCGGAATGAGAACAAGAGAGATTAGAAGCGTTATTTCAAAACTCATCGCAGCAGCCATATCCGCTTGTCCATGGTCTCGGAGTGACTCAAACGCGGCGTAGTTTGCAATTCTGTTTGAAAAGAAAATTAGTAATGGAGTTATTGCAACAACGAGAATGAATTGGAAAGTGTAGTTTGAAGAGCGAAAGATGTTTCTGCGGTCTTTTCTTGCAACTGCTTTATGGGGGCTAATTCCTTTGTATTCTCCTTTTGCTTTGAATCCAGAAATGGTTCCATGTTCTTCGAGGTAGAATTTTTTGTATTTTAGATTTGCAATATAGAACGCTCCAGTGAAAAGAATCACGGAAGCAACGAGAACAATCGCAAACCACATGAAAAAACTTCCCGCTCCACCACTCAGCATCAATGCAAATAAACGTGCTGGAAAAAGGTAACTCGCAATATTTCTGATTGGACCAATATGGTCAAGTAGAGTCTCTGAAAAACCTCCTTGAGCAACTGCGTGAACCATATTTTCAACGACAGTCATGTATAATGCGATTCCGCCAAAAAGAACAACAACATAAACAAGGATTGTGAAAATTGCCCTGCTTTTCATGACTTGGACAAGTTTGATCATTGGGAACAAAATCAAAATCGATAAGAAAAACGGAAAAACTGGAACAAAAATAATGAATAGCGGAATTGCAAAAACATAAAACCACCATGCCAGTCCCGCAGTCGCACCATATGCAATAAGAAGTGGAGCAAGAATTACTGCTGTGAACAATAATTCAAACATATAAGCAACGACTATTTTTGAAATAAAAATCTGACGAGACGAAAGTGGAAGTTTTAAAAGGAGTTCCCTGTCGTTATTGATGTCAAGAATTTTTATTAGCATTGGAATGAGGAACAATGTTTGAATGACCATGAAAGCAGTAATCGTGAAAGTCAAAAATTCAGCACCAAGATCAACTGCAACCGCAGGCCCTGTGAACTGAGATGCCAAAAATGAATATGCGACAATAAGCCCACCAATTAAAGAAGTGGCAATCGCCAAAATGATGATCCATTTCAGTGCCGTTCTCAGTGGGTTTTTGTCTCGAGCAATTCTTGCCCCTGCTTTGAATTGCAATTTTATTAGTGTCCAGATTGTATCCATGTGTCTTTGATTGAATATGAAATATTTAATATTGAATATATTCGGTGTTCCTTACTTATTCAATATTCCACAATCAATATTAAATCCTAAATCGCTTCCATTTCCTTGAAGACTTCGTCGTGAATTTTCTTTTGAATTGCTTTCCCAGCTTTCCTTTTGCCCATTTTTTGAGAAAGCTCTTCTTCCTCTTTTAGTAAGTCCGCTCTGACTTTGTCGATTTTTATTCTCGCTTCTTTAGTCAAGCGCATAAACTCATCTTCAAGACTCAATCCTTTCTCTTGATACTCTTTTAAATCAATCAAGGCAATAACTGTTCCGCCATGAATAATTAGCGCTCTGTCACAAAGTTTTTCGACAGTGTCAAGAGCATGCGATGAAAAGATTACTGAATTGCCAGATTCAGCGTATTCCCTCATATAATTCTTGACATCAAGAATTGATTGTGGATCAAGACCCACCATCGGTTCATCCAATATCCAAAGTTTTGGTTCATGAATAAGCGCTCCGATTATTGAAATCTTTTGCTTCATTCCATGAGAATAGGACATTATTTGATTGTTAATTGAATTTTTGAGATTAAACTTTTCAACAAGTCTGTCGAATCTTCCTTGATATTCTTCTTTTGGAACTTTGTAGAGACTTGCGATATAGCTAATGTATTCACTTCCAGTCAGTTTGTCATAGACCGCGTGATTGTCTGGAACAAAACCAAAACTGCGTTTTGCATTGAATGGGTCGTCTTTGATGTCGAAACCGCAAATCTCGATTTTTCCAGCAGTATAGGGAATAATTCCCGTTATGCACTTAATGGTCGTTGATTTCCCCGCTCCATTAACTCCAAGAAAACCAAAAATCTCGCCCTCTCTGACTTCAAAAGAAACGTTTCTAGCTGATATGTATTTTGCATTTTTGTAAACCTTGAAAAGGTTTTTAACTTTTAACATGAATGTTGCTCCGTTTTGCCCGTTAACTATAAGGCTCTACTATATAATTAGTATGTTCTTTAGCACATTTTAAAAATCAATTAATTCAAAAAATTCCCAAATTTCAACAAAATTTCACCTTTTACTAGACAAGTATATACAAAAAAAATGAATAAAGCAAGTCAATAACTATAGAGAACAGAAAAAAGAATATTTTTTCTTTTTTATTCTCTTTATTCTCAATATGCTCACTTGCACATATTTTAAACAAATTTCTAATTTCGACAAAAGTTTCACTTTAATTTTGATATATGCTCATTTTTTGGAATAAAAAAACGTGACTCGGCAAAAATTATTTCCTATGAGCCTTCCCTTTATTTTGAAAATTTTTTCTTTGTGCAGGCTTAAAACAAAGGGTCTTTTAGACCTCAAAGGAGAATATTTTTTTATGTCTACACGAGTTGAAATCTGCGGAATTGACACTAGCACATTGCCAAAACTTTCTCACAAAGACACAATGGTGTTAATTGAAAAAGCACAAACTGGCTGTGAACGAGCAAAAGATGATTTTCTGATGGCAAACCTAAGATTGGTTCTGTCAATCATTCAACGCTTCTATGGAAAGAAAGAAAGTGTTGACGATATCTTTCAAGTTGGATGCATTGGACTAATCAAAGCAATGCAAAACTTCGACACTTCCCTCAATCTTCGATTCTCAACCTATGCCGTCCCGATGATTATGGGAGAGATACGTCGTTTTCTTCGAGACAGTTCAAGCGTTCGAGTTTCGAGAAGTATGCGTGACATGGCGTATAAAGTTTTGTCAACAAGAGCGGAACTAGAAAAGGACAAAAACAATGAAGCAACGCTTGAAGAAGTAGCGGCGGCACTTAATATGCCCTTGTTCCAAGTAGTCGACGCCATGGACGCAATTTCAACCCCCGTTTCCCTCTTTGACCCCGTCTACCACGACAGTGGCGATGTGGTCATGATAATGGACCAAATCCGCGACACCAAAAACCACGACGAAAACTGGGTTACGAGTGTTTCGATAAGCGAAGCGTTGGAGAAATTGTCACAACGCGAACAACAAATATTGTCGCTTAGGTTTTTTGAAGGCAAAACCCAAATTGAAGTCTCCGAAGAAGTCGGCATCTCTCAAGCGCAAGTGAGTCGACTTGAGAAAAATGCATTGGCGACCTTGAAAAAGAGTATTGATTAGTATGAGAAACAAGAAATCACATTAATAATAATATAACATGGGTATCCTAATGAAACAACCTTAGTTAGTGAGAAATTTAGAAGGATGTTTGCCGTGTAGGGGCGAGCCCCCTACATAACAGAATTCTATATATGTTCAGATAAGTGCTGTCAGATGGTTGATTCACTAGAAGACCCATATAATATAAATGAGGACAGCGGTTTTATTCGTTATCCTCATTTTTTGCTTTTATGAAATTTTGCTCAATCGAAATGGTTCTGAAACAATGTGTCCATGGTCACCAATTAGCTTGAACATAACATACTTGAATGGGATTTTCTCAACTTTAAATTCAGTTGCGAATCTCCCACAAACAGTGCTATATTTTGTTTGAACTACTTCACCACCATTTAACCATTGAATTTTTGAAGAATAGTCCGCTGTTATTTTTATTATTCCTTGATAATTGTCAACTTCAATTAAGCGAATTTTTGGAAGCACTCCAAAATTGTTATTCTTGACACTAGTTCTTGATGCAATATATGCATGATTGATTTCATTACAGTCTGCATTCTCATATGGATTCGCAATAAATGGGATGTCGCGCTGCTTCACCTCAACACCCTTTCCCCCAAATCTGTCAAGATTTGCTTTCAATTTCCATCTCAAGACTTGGTTTCTTTCATCAAATAGGAATTGTGCTTTCGCATAGGTCCTGCAAAATCCATCTCATTACATCTATTCACTCTCATGAAATGTCGCTTTGCATTTTCACCATAGCCTATTCTTTCGGAATTTCTGATATGCTTAACCCCATGACAAGCTGAACAGAGTGCAGTAATACCCATCAAAGTCTGCACTCGATTTTTTAAATCAAAATCCCAAACTTCGTGAGCATCTAACTTTGATTCACTATATCCGCAAATAGCACATTGATTGTCAAATTTCACATAACAATGATTGCGAATCTTGTCCCAATCTTTTTTTGGAAGTGTTCGCGAAAAATTGTTTCCCCATGCCCCTTTGGGGAGAAGGTCAATTGTTAATCTTAAATTGTTTTTCATATTTCATTCAACCTCCTTAGTTTGACGGATATAACTCGCCAGCAAGATATTTGTTCGTGTATTCACGGATTCCCATTTTTGCAATCAATTCTTTGTGGTCAAATGGGCTGATTGTCTTGATATTTCCACGCATTTTAGCAAATGGTTCTCCGCAAATTATCGCACTTGGACGAATTAATTCAAGCATTCTATCATATCCAGCCATGAATCCTTCTTCGTTATGTTCTCTTGCATATGTTGACACCGCAACGACTGAACCGCGCTCGACTCCTGAAAAACAAAACTCATAACTCGCTGGAGTTCCCCAAGTTATTGTTGGAACAACTCTCATTCCTTGCTTTTGCCAAAATGCACCGCACCAGCGGTTCTTGAATGTTGAATATGCCTAAAGAACGAGAGGCATGTCTTTGTAGGTTGAAAATTCTGGTGTCAACAGTGCATAGTATTGATCGAGTTTTTCAAGTGCCGCTTCGGGCTTGTTGTAGATAGAATCAAAGTTCCAGTCATAAGTAAAAAAGTGAATGGTCTTGTTTCTATTGAGAGTATCATCTTGTTTCGTTTTCTGATAACCCCAAAGTTCGATTTTACTAAGATCAATGTTTTGTTTTTTGATGATTGGAATGCCATATTTTCCGTAACTTGTTCTGGCAAATTCATTTCTGACGATTTTTTGCTTCTTCTCGCGCTTTTCATCGTCGGTTATTGTGTTTTGTTGTATGGGGAAACTTAGCGACCCCATCGTTTCGCTTTTTTTCATTTTATTATTACTCCTTCGAGCGATTTTTCGCTCTAGTTGAATATTTTATTTTTTGTTGGCTGTTTTATCCACTTTAGCCGCCATAATTTGGGTTTTCAACTTTGTCCCAAATGTCTTTTAATAATTTTCCGTTAATGTGTGCTTTTTCCATGAATTCTTCGCGACTGCGGTAAGTTTGAAGAGTAATGTCTTTATTTCCGAATAAGATTTCTTCATCATTCCCAAAACCAAGTCCAAAATTATTTCCATCATAGTCGAAGTTCATTTCGCTATAGAAAAATAATCCATCAATGAAATCTTCGAAAGAAGGTTCTAGCGACTTTCCTTGTTTGACGAGTGTTTTAGCTTTTTCAAGTGATACTAGATTAGGGAAAATAACCCGATCAGGATGAGTATTCCCCAATTCATTTTGAAACCACTTGCAATTTTCGCAATCTCCATGTCCGAATTGTTCGACCATTACAGGTGTCGCACAAACAACACATTTCTTTAATATATTTTTTTCATATGTATCTTTTTTTGTCATGTTATTATTCTCCTTTTTTGTGTTAGCAAAAGTTTGAATCTTCTGCTTCATCTTTTTGCCTTGGTCTCTTTTTTGTCCAGTCCCACCTATGATCATGTGGGAACTCATGAGTATTTTTAGAATCGTTATGATCATAATCACGATCTCTTACTGCCCATCTTTCTGGACCATACCATCTAGATTGAAGTAGCTGCCCTGTAACTTCATCAAAAAAGTCAGTTCTCGAATTAGGGGTGCCAACTATTGGTCCTATGCTTCTTCCGTAGGAACCATAAACCTTTTCAATTCCGCCACTTGGTGAACACATCCCCATTATACCACCTCCTAGTTGGGTATGTCAAATTTAACAAGACATACTTGGCATGATTTTTTTGTGATTTTTTTCTCATTTTGTAATCTCCTTGTGTTGATTTTTTTGTTTTTTTGTTGCTGTTTTTTAATGCACATTCATTAAGCATCACCTCCATTTATTTATTTATTTATTGAAAACTCTAGGTCTTCACTTATATGAGCATTTAACTGAACAAAAAGGTTTGCTGTTTTTTGAAAATTTTTCAAAAACTTTTTTTTATAACAAAAAAAGGTCCACTAAATTTAACAGACCCAAATATTCAATCTTAAAATTTACATATAATCAAACTATATAATTATTTCGACAAAGGACATTCATCCCGATGATTATGGGAGAGATACGTCGTTTTCTTCGAGACAGTTCAAGCGTTCGAGTTTCGAGAAGTATGCGTGACATGGCATTGCAGAGTTCTTTCTACTCAAGCGGAATTTAAAATTGATTAAAACCTTCAAAGCAAAAAAAAAAAACACGCTGATTATTTTCAGCGTGTTTTTTTTTTGATTAGTTGTTTTCTTTTTTCTTTTTTAAGACAAGGATTAGGATTAGTGCGCCTGCAAGTAAAATGACAACTGATGCAATTGCTGAATATGTTGCAATGCTCATTGATTTACACCCTTCGCCTGCTGGATTTTCCAGTTCATAGATTCTTGATTCCGCAGCTATTAAAGTTGCTAGGTTGCTAACTTCCGATCTCAACTCCTCTCTTAGTTGATTGAACAAATATCTCGCAACTCTGACATCTACTCCATCTTCAATCGTTAATTCTCCAACTGCTGGAAGTGAATTGATTTCGTTGATAACATTTTGAATTGCATCAAGGTCAACTAGTCTCGCTTCTAGTGTTGTCAAAGCATCTCTGTTTGTGACATTTGGTCTTAAGTTGGTTGCTAGAGCATTATAAAGCGCTCTCGCTGTTTCAACTTGCGCTCTGTGCCCAAGTGTCAATGCGCTCACAACTGGAATAGCGTTGATTGCATTGATGACTTCGTGCGTTTGGATTGCAGGAGTCAAATTTGAAATATGAGCAAGTCTGTGGTCAAAAGTTGAAACTCTGACTGTCGCGTTTGTGCTTAGGTCTTCATGGCGAATAAGGATACTCTCAAAATTAGTCACACCCGTTGGAATGATATCCCAAAGGTCAAAAACAAGAATATTTGAGTCTTGATAGAAACTTGCAATTCCGTCATGGTAGTTCTCATTATCAATTATCAAATCAAAGCCAAGTTGATTGATTTCTTCAATGCTAAGACCTTCAAATTCAAATTTTAGGAATCTGTGGTCCGTGCTGTTAGCATAAGAGATTGATGTTGCCACATTTTCTGCAAGCATAGTCGCAATCAACGCTTCGCTTTCTCTTTGAACAGCATATCCGCCAATCGCGCTCTCGTCAACAACTCTTGTGTCAATTGAATTTGCAAAGAAAATACTGTCAATATCAAGAGCGGCATCTCCACTCCAGAAAATCATTAGTGCGTCACTTCCTCCAAAAACACCTTCTTGAATGTGGAAAGTTTCAGCGATGTTAACGACGACATAAGTCCATGCCCCTTGGCGATATGGGTTTTGGTCAATTGTTGCACCATAGTGCGACGGAAGCTCAAATCCTGCACGCAAGCCGTGCATGTAAACTTCACTTCCTGCTCCTTCAAATGAGAAACGGAAAGTTTCAAGTCCAGTGCTTGCAAGAGTTCTGAGTCTAAAGACAATATAAGAATAATCTTCAAATCTTGGAAGTCCGTTTGGAACAAGATAGTTCGGTTTCATGGTGAACGAAATTCCAGTGAAGGTTTCATTGTGTCCTTGAATATTAGGATTAAGATTCAAAATTCCATTTCTAATTGATGCTGCACTGCGTGGGTCTAGACCGGGGGTCATTTCAACATTTTGGTGGAAGAATCTTCCTGCAACCATGTGAGTTGGGTCAAGATCCGTTGGTTGGTAAGTCTGCATGCCATATCTTAGTATTTCTTGGTCATGGCGGAAATTGTCAATCATGCGAACTGAAGTTGGGTCGATGTTTGGAAACACTCTTGAGATTGGACGATCTGGAAAATTTGTCAAGAAAACTCTATCAATGACAACCTCTTCTGCTCCTCTGTTTTCAATTCTGATTGCGTTCGTTCCGTTTCCAATTGCAAAAGCATCGTGAATTAATGGAACCGCTGTTGACCAAGTTGTTCCGCCGTTTGTTGAATATTCAGCATAAATATTTCCAAGGTATTGCTCTGATTCAATGACAGCAAACTCAAAGCCTTGTGGAGCAGTTCTGTTGATGATTGTCATCATTCCATCTTCTTCCATTGTGAAAGTTCTTGAGATGATAACAGAATAAGGATTTGAATTCGTCCAATATGCTCCAAGTTCAAGCCTTGCACTCTCTAGTGGGCTTGCACCTTGGAATCTGTTGAGGTAAACTCTTCTTTCTGCATCAAACGGGTCTCTTAAAAAGATGCTTTGAATATCGACATCATATCCAAACACTTCTTCGCCATAACCAAAGAAATGGAAACCAACAACACTATCAAGCGAAAGATTTGTGTTGTTTGGAGCTGGAACGCCATTAAAAGTGTAGTCCAAATCAATGTAGAAATTTTGCCATTCTGTTGTCAACTGAGGAAGCTGCATTCCACCCATCCCAGACACTTCACTCAAAGGAATAAGTGTTGTTGGCATCAAATTGTTACCACATCTTAGTCCCAAGATAATATTGTCAGTTGTCACTGGAGAGCCAGCAAAAGGAAGACGCATTCTCACGCCCATGATGAAGTTTTCTCTGATTTGTGTTGCAAATGGAGTTAGTGCCATTGCATAAAGTGGAGTTGGCGCATGATATGCAATACGCGCTCTAAAGAAATTTGCCCCACTGTCAATAACTTCAGAGTTGATGTCAACTTCTCTTAAGTTTCCACCAGCAATTTCGTCTGGGACATTAAGAGGAGTTCTTGAAAAGTCTTCAAAAACAAAGTCTCTTAAAGGGTTGAATGGATAGTTCTCGGCATTATCATGAAGTGCATTAACACGGATAGTTGAGACAAATCCCATGCTAAAAATCATTGCCAAGACCACGACAAAAGAAATTAATATTGTTGATAATTTCTTTTTGCTCATAATGTTTGCTTTTTTCATTTTTTTCTCCTTTTTATTGAACACTTTTTATTGAACACAATATAAAGTGTTCCTTGTTTTATTTAATTACGGGCAAGATACGCCTTCGCAGTCTGTTTTGTTGTTCGGACTTTAAAACATTAAACTGCTAAGGCGATCGACGCCGTTTGCACAATATTACTTTTGTGTGAGTATTCTAGCAACAAAATTTAATAAGACCATGTAATGCTGAAAGAAAGTCTAACATAGGCATAGAAGATGCATCTCTTCGTTTGAAAATTTTACCTCTCTCAAGATAACATTAAGAAATTAGTCATTAGGATACTCATGTTATTTTATTTTTTTAGAACACTTGAATTTCTGAGAGTTGCCAACCGAACATCACTCTGAACTCGTTGTGTTCCGCTCTCCAACTTTCGTTACGGTAGCCAATGATTTGAATGAATCTCGCATTAACCGGAAGTCCGCCAATGAAGTCTTGAGAATTGATGTGAATAACATTGTTGTTTGCTTCCCCAAACATACCATTGAAGTCAAACAAGAATTGCTGTCTTTCTACTATTGTTGTGAAACTATCTCTTGGAATTGAGTTGAACGGAACATCAGCAGGTGCTGCGTGAGTTGAAACCCTAATTTCAAAAGTTTGTCTTCTCGGCTCCCATTGAGGTTGTGGAGGCAAGAACAAGCTGATAATGTGCATTGTTTGAACTTGTCTCATGTCAAGAATAACATAAGTTTCTTCAAGCATATATCTGTCGTGAACTTGGAAATACGATGGAGCGACAAAGACGCCGTCAACGAGATTTGAAACAACATAGACATCACCATGTTCAACGCTTGAGAACGCTCTTGCACCTCTTGTCAACGATGTTGGCAAGAATTCTAACTTCGTGAACTCTAGAAACTCTGGTTGAAGAACACTGTTTGGCAAATGATAAAATTTGAAAACAACCATTCCTTGCGGAGAGTTTCCAATTCCGCCAAGAGGAATGTCGATAATGTTTCCGCTTAGGGGTGATGAAATGAAACTTGTTTCTGCAACTGCTTGTTGATTCTGCCATGAAGAGTTGTTGAATCCTGCGATTACTCTGACTCTGAATTCGTGAACATATCTTGTTTCTGGCAAGTGGAACCTTGCAAATGCGGCAGCTCTTCTTGATGCTGGCGGGAAGAATCCGTTTGCATCAGTTTCGCCGAAAATAACACGAAGTGCTGTGAACTCGTTTTCTTCGCCAGTAAACGCTGGTGTTCTCCAAGTTGTGTCATTTCTTCCATCGAAAAGATTGTTCGGGTGGTGCCCGTCTTCATAGTGAGTCATATTCCATGGAAGTTCGTCTGGGCGAGTTGTTGGAGCTGTTGGAACTCCAGCTGGGTTTGTCGGCCAACCTTGGTTGAAATGGCGTCCAACTTCACGATATGCTTCTGCTCTGACTCCATCAATGTTGATTGGCATTCCGCGGAATGCTAGTTCAACATCATGACCCAAAAGTGCGCCGGGAACTGGAACCCCATTTTGTGACGCTGGAACAACAACTTGGACAAGAGCCACGCTGTTTTGAGAACGATTTTCATATGGAAGTGCGCTCAATCTTGCTCCATTAATCGTTGCAGTGCCTGCTTCAAATCTGATGCTGTCTTGGTCGACATGATGAGCGTCCACAATATTATTAAAGTTCAATTGTCCAAAGTTTTGAATTCTCTGCCCATTGATTTCAATGTTTCTCATTGTTATGTTTGAAACATGTCCATTTGCGTGAGCGGCTGAAATGTTTGATGGGACAATACCTCGTGGAGATCCCCAACCATTTTCAAGCATGTTCAAAACTCTTATATTGTCAACAAGGATTTGTTGGTTGACTCCGCTTTGACCCGCTCTGTTTTGACCGATTGGTCCAAGTTGAGTCATGTTTGGAATAGTCGACCAAACTGGATGGAAAGTTGTTCTGAAATTGAGGAACAAACTCTCGTTTGAGCCCGCTTGCCCTTCTGGCGTTGCCATCAAAGCTTCTTCAATGGTTATGTTTGTGAATTGAACATTGTAGACATATGCGTTATCACCGTTGTTGATTGAAATCGGAGCAAGGTGATGAGCATAAAGAACTGTGATGTTGTCAAAAACAATGTTGCGTTGATATGAGCCGAACGCTTCATAGCCAACTTCCATTGCTTGAGCGAGGTCAACCCAAAGAACAACATCTCTGAACGTGATGTTTTCGGTTCCACGGATACCTTGCGGGTCAGCCTCAACTACTGCCTTAACAACAAGCGCATCATCCCAAGCTCGGACAAATCCACCTTTGACATCAACATTTCTTGATGTTTGAATTGAGATTCCGTCACCATTTGCACGCGATGTTATGATGTTGACATTGTTGATGCGAACATTGTCAGAATTCATGATTGTGATTGCCCAACCTGCTGGATCAAGGATTGTGATGTCACGAATTTCAACGTTATACGCTTGTCTGATTTCGAACGGCAATGTGAACTCTGGGTCATTCCTTCTCTCCCAAATATCACCAGCGAGTATGCCACGTCCACGGATTGTGATATCGTTGACACCATCGGTTCTAATGTGTCCATAGACGAATGCCCCACCAGCAAGATAAAGAGTTTGACCCGGAAGCATCGCAATTGCTCCGGTATACCAAACACCGGGGCCGATGAAAATATAGTTTTCTGGAATGTTGTCTGGGCAAATTGGGTTTTGCTCAATCTCGTTTGTGAAAATATGGAGAACATTTCTGTAGGCTCTTGGCTCAATGTCTGAAGAGAATTCAAGAGTGTATGGCCCCCAATGTTCAAGTTCAAACGAAATGACATTTCCGTTAACTTGAGTTTCAACTCCTCTTGCGAGAGGACGAACAACCGCGTTTGTTATGTTTTGATGTCTGTCATTGACTGTTACTTCAACTGTTATTGTGCCAATAAAGTCAAATTTGACGACTTGGCTGAAATAAGCACTTCTACCCCAGTGGAAGCTTCTTTGGTGATTGACCGCAACATCATGAACAAAAACATCTTGACCTGCGACTTGAACGCTCATTTCTTCTGAACGATTCAAAACCCCACCCGGAGTTTCAAAAATCATTACTTGTGATTGATAAACAATTCTTTGTCCTGCTTCATTAGTTTGTGGAGCAAGGAATTCAAAACTGAGGTGGAACCAAGTGTTTTCTAAAATTCTGATTTGAACTCCGCTTTCATGAGTTGTTGCAAGTCCATTTATGAAAAGAGTGATGTTCCATTGAGGGTTTGATCTCTCCCAAGTAACAATGACATATCTTCCTTCTCTGACAGAATCAATTGCATTAAGTTCCAATCCGCCATCAGCAAGAACAACTCTCAGCTCTTGAGTCAATGCACTTGGATTATGAGACTCGTCAAATCCAATGACAACCCCCCAGTACATATTGCGTATTTCAAGCGAAATTGTTGTTTCACCAAAAAGTATGAATTGATGTCCACTTGTTTGTGACGATTCAACTCCATTAATCATGAGAACAACATAGTATCCGATTGCACGCACTCCCCAATGAACAGTAACAAGCGATCCTGTGTTAATTTCTGCTCCCGTTGTGATAGCGTTTCCAGCAACAGTAACGACAAGTGAACCAAGATCAATTAGCCCATAAGATGGCGCAACGATTGTCACTTCTTCTGGGCGAATTTCGCCGGGAACAAGTCTGATTTGCGTTGCACTCATAACTTGATGAGTGTCGCCACTTTGAATAACAGTTGGAATGTCATTGATATAAACAAGTACAAAATTGCCAGCTGTCGTGTTAAATGAGATTGTCAAAACCGTTCTTGCTTGAACAGTGGAGTTGTGAACAACCGGAATATCCACTCCTCTTGTGACTGAAACTCCATAGATTTCGCCGTCAGTGCTTTCATTGTTGATTGTGACAGTAAAATAGCGAAGAGTTGAACGAACTTCAATTTCGACATTATCGCCCGCATCGCTCAAATCAAGGTCGTCAAGATAGAAGTGTGCAATATGTGAAAGTCCCACACTTGAATGCAACACTGGAGTGTTATTAACATAAAGAGCAGTATCAAAAATATATTCACTTTCCCATGCAACAGTGACTCTAACCTCTGTCGTTGTCAAAAATGAAACAGTATCTTCGACTTCTTCGCCGTTTGCAGTAACCACAACATTTGAAACTCCTTCTTGTGGAGCAAGGGTTGTGATAATATGTCTTGGAAGGGCACGAACCACAAACGAGAAATTGACATCTCCTCTCACCACATGATTTATGCTCACTTGTGGAGAACCACCGATTGCAATTGTTCCGTTATAGAGAACCGCTTCATAGAGTAATGGCACGAGTGTCCAAGAAAAACCAAGGATTGTTCCATCTTCAATTTCACTGATATTGAAATTTGTCATCGCAATACCGTTTTTCGTGACGTTGAATCCGAGAAGTCCTCCACCTATAGTCGGTGGAGTCAAAGAGAATGAATGCATGACGATTTCTTCAGCAACAACGCTCAAAGTCGTGTTTTCAAGAATTGTAACGAATGGGTTTGCTGGTGTCAAGGCTCTCGATTGTCCGTTGACAAACAAAATCACTCTGAAATTCTGAGATGACGAAAACTCAACCCTAAGGCTCTCCCCATCTTCAATTCTATGAAGAGTGTTGTGAGATAAAGCCGTTCCATCTTGCAAAACATCAAATCTTGTCACATTTTGAGGCGGTGCTTCAACAGTGACTGAATGAAAGAGTATTGCTCTGACTTCAAAATATCTTGTCTCTTCTTCTGAAGAAACTCTCACAAAGTCTGCTCTAGTGACAACATGTGTGAATGGTGATTGTCTTAATGTTCCATCAATATAAACCGAGACATCATAGCCATCCATGACTTCCCATGAAAACTCCAAGGAATCTCCAACTTCCAACTCGGGACTTCCAACAAGATGGACTCCGTTGTGTTCAACTCTGACATCGCCACCAACAAGTCCTGTTCTTGGAGCGTAGACTTGAAGCACCAAATTGTCATAATAATCGTTGCGACAAGAAGTCAGCATGACTGCTGAAAACACCACAACGAAAGAAAGAACAACTAGCATCAAGACTTTTGCTATGTTTTTATGCATTACTCTTTTCATTTTTTCTCCTCTTTAAATATGGAAAAATTATTCACTTCTCCACTATATTCTATGCAATTTTATCATATTATTTCAAATCTGTCAACTATTTTTTATGACAAATTTAGACTGCTTTCTATTTTTGTATTTTAAAAATATACGAATATTTTAATACTATATTTCCCTCCTTTTTTGTGTTAAGAAACACACCCAGACTATTTACTTTCTCTAACTTCATTTTGGGTGTGTCTTACAACACACCCTCTCTCACTTAAACCAAATAAAAAATGACCTCAAATTAATGATGTCATTTTTCACAATTTTTATTGAGCATAGTCCTTGCCGAATTTTCCTCTCTGGCGAGAGACATTTTTTTCGTTTTTTTCAATATAGAGTTTATGTAGTTCATCTCCAGTCATTCCAACATCAAGGCACATGCTGACAAAAAAATGAAAAACATCAACCAACTCTTCCTTGACTTTTTGCTTGTCGATTTCAGCGTTGTTTTTCCACCATTTATAGTTCACTTCGTCCATAACCTCTGCCATTTCAACATTAAGAGCAATAGCTTTTCGTTGAAGCCACTCCGACAATGAATAATTCAAATCACGACCACTTTTGATAAAGTCATCAAGTTCACGTTGCATTTGAAAAATTTCATTCAATTTATCGTTCTTCACTAGTTGATTAGCTCCTCTATTTTAATATTCGGATTTTTGCCAACATAAGCTGAGCAGACTATTTTGCTTTTGAAAATTCTCTCAATCACTTCATCAACATCTTTTTTCGTGACATTGTTAATTTCTTCAACTTTTTTGTTTATGTCATAAACTTCATTTGCAAGCGTCAAGAGTTTTCCATTTGTTGACATTATTGATTGAACATTTTCTTGAGCAAATATACACGCAGTTTTTAATCCAATTTTTGCTCTTTCCAATTCGCCTTGGTCAATTCCTCTTTCTGTCAACTTGTCAATCTCACCCATTGTCGCTCTCACCGTCTTTTCAGTGTTTTGAGGCGAAATGTTTAAAACGATGTTGAAAGTTCCATTTTTGACATAGGTTGATGGCGCACTGTAAACACTATAAGCAAGACCCATTTCCTCACGAATTTGTTGAAAAAGCCTTGATGACATTGAACCACCAAACACTGATGAAAGCACAGCAACTGGCACCGAAAATTTTGAATTAAACTCATATGACGGAAATGACAGCGCGATATTCGCTTGCTCAAAATCCTTGTAGTAGGTTTTGTGACACGAAACGATGTTGTGGGAGGTTGCTTGAGGTTGCTCAATTCCGCATTTTTCAGTTTTTGGAAGAACATATTTTCTGACCAATTTATCTGCTTCCGCAAGCGTTATGTTGCCCGCAAAAGAGATGACCATGTTGGTTGGACAATAGAAGTTTTTAACGAATTCTTTGACTTCTTTTTGGTCAAAACGTTTAACATTTTCTTTTGTTCCAAGTATTGTTTGCCCCAAAGTGTGACCACCATAGACTGCGTCCGCCAAAAGATCATAGCAAATATCCTCGGGTTCATCTTGAGTCATGTTGATTTCTTCAAGAATAACATTACGCTCTTTGTCAAGCTCAATATCAGAAAAAACCGAATCAAAAAAGATATGACTCAAGAGCGAAAAACACTTTTCCGCATATTCATCAATCGACTTAAAATAATAACAAGTGCATTCTTTTGAGGTAAATGCATTAATCGCAGCACCCGCTTTTTCAAACGCGTCCGCAATCTCAAAGGCACTCATTTTATCCGTCCCTTTGAAAACCATGTGTTCAGTAAAATGAGAAAGCCCGTTAGTTCGGGCGTTCTCTTTTGAACTTCCAACCCCCGCCCAAATGCCAACAGACATTGAGCGAAGCGAAGGGATATGTTCCACTATTAATTTTAAGCCGTTTGGATATGTGATTATTTTTTTCATGTTATTGATTCATTAAATATGGAATATTGAATTATGTTTCGATAAATTATTTTTTTATCCCTTTTTATTCAATATTCCATGTTCAATAATAAACTTTATTTCTTAACTTCCTTCAATCGGAGGTCAACTCTGCCTTTGTCGTCAATTTTGATGACCTCAACAACAACTGTGTCATCAAGATTGATAACATCAGTCACTTTATCGACTCTTTTTGACGAAAGTTTTGAGATGTGAACCATTCCATCTTTGCCCGGAGCAATATTAACAAAGGCGCCAAGCTCTTTGCTTGGGTCATCTTTTGATTTCAAGATGCGAACAACTTTACCTTCATAGATTTTCCCCGGGACTGGCTCTTCAACAATTGAAAGGACAATCGCTTTCGCTTTTTGAGCCATTGCTTCATCGTTTGTTGCAATGAATACTCTTCCGTCGTCTTCAATATCAAGTTTGACACCAGTCTCGTCGATGATTCCGTTGATGACTTTTCCGCCTTTTCCAATAACATCACCGATTTTGTCTGGATTGATTTCGAACATGATAATTTTTGGAGCCCATTTAGAAAGATCTTTTCTTGGCTCTGGAAGAACTTTCAACATTTCTCCAAGGATGTGAAGTCTACCTTCGAATGCTTGAGCGAGCGCTGTTTTTAGTATACCCTCATCTATGCCTTTTATTTTGATGTCCATTTGAATTGCAGTAATACCATTTTTTGTTCCCGCAACTTTGAAATCCATGTCGCCATAGAAATCTTCAAGACCTTGAATATCAGAAAGCACAATAACTTTTTTCGACTTTTCATCTTTTATTAAGCCCATTGCAATGCCCGCAACTGGCGCTTTTAGTGGAACACCCGCGTCCATAAGAGCCAAGGTTGAACCACAAACACTCGCTTGTGAAGTTGAACCATTCGATGAAATTACTTCCGAAACTGTTCTAATTGCATATGGAAAATCTTCTTCACTTGGAATAACATGTTCAAGAGCGCGTTCAGCAAGCGCACCATGTCCAATTTCGCGTCTACCCGGACCACGCATTCCTCTTGCTTCACCAACGCTATACGATGGGAAATTGTAGTGATGCATGTATCTTTTTGATGTTTCGTCATCAAGGTTGTCCAATTTTTGAATTTCGCTCATTGTTCCCAATGTGCAAGTTGTCAATGCTTGAGTTTGCCCACGAGTGAAAACACCGCTTCCGTGAACTCTTGGAAGCAAACCAACTTCACACCAAATGTCGCGAATTTGAGTTGTTTTTCTTCCATCTGGACGTTTGCCTTCCAAAATGAGATCACGTGTTTTGTTTTTGATATAACTATAAACTAGCATTCCGCCATCACGTTTTGCTTCACCGCCAAACGTTTCGATAATGCTTTCCATAATTAGTTTTTCCGCTTTTTCCTGCATTTCTTGACGAACAGTTCTATCGGTTGTTTTGAGTGACTCACCAACAAGATTGGCAAATTCTTTGTGAGATTCAATATGCTTTTCGATTTTGCTTGTGTCTGGAAGAATAACTTCTTGCTTTTTTTGTCCAACTTCTTTGACAATTTTCTCAATGAACTTGACTTGCTCTTTGATTGCTTCATGTCCGAACATAATAGCACCAAGCATGCACTCTTCGCTCACTTCTTTTGAATCCGCTTCAACCATCATGATTGCATCTTTCGTTCCAGAAACAACAAGATTGATAGTCGATTTTGGACGTTGTTCATTGTCTGGATTGATAACATATTTTCCATCAACACAACCAACAACAACTGAACCAGTTGGACCTGCAAATGGTATGTCTGAAATACTAAGAGCAACAGACGATCCAATCATTCCAAAAACCTCCGGAGGAATATTCGTGTCGACAGATAGTGCAGTTGCAACGATTGCAACATCATTAAAAAGACCTTTTGGGAATAGTGGACGAAGAGGGCGGTCAATGAGACGACTTGTCAAAATTGCTTTGTCACTCGCTCTTCCCTCTCTTTTTTTGAATCCGCCGGGAATTTTTCCCATAGCATACATTTTTTCTTCAAAGTCAACTGAAAGCGGGAAAAAGTCAATGTCTTCCCTTGCTTTTTTTGCCATAGTCGCGGCAGTCATAACAACAGTGTCTCCACACCTAATCAAACATGACCCACTTGCCTGCTCAGCATACTTTCCAACTTCAACGATGACATCTCTGCCACCGATTGTGGTTTTAAATTGTTTTCCGTCTTTTGCCATTTGTTTTGTTTCTCCTTAAGGAACTCCGTTCCTTTTTCTTTTTTTATTTTGTGATATTACCTCAATTTTATCACAATTGGAAAAAAGAGTCAAGGGTTTTCAACCCATTTGTGAGAAATTGCCAACACACGCAAATCCTTTAACCAAAACCAAAAAAAATATATTCCGTGGCAAAAAACAAAAAAATGAGCAATGCTTTGTTTCATTGCTCATTTTTTTAATTGTTATTACCTTCTCATTAACATGTCTTTAATGTCACTAATTTGGACTTTGGTTTTGATGTTGGTTTCCAGTTTTTGAGCAACTTTGTCCCTTGCATGCATTATTGTTGTGTGGTCGCGCCCACCAAAAATGTTTCCAATTTTCGCAAGTGGCATGTTGTGAACAAGGTCGGTTATTAAATAGATACAAATTTGTCTCGGTTCAACAACCTCACGATTTTTCTTTTTTCCAAGCAAATCGTTTTTTGCAACATTGAAAAACTCACAAACTTTTTCGATTATCATTTCACTTGTTATGTTTTCTTCAGATTTGACGACTATTTCTTTCAAAACCTCTTGAACTATTTCAACGGTTGGTTTCTTGTCATGAACGCGAGCAAGAAGAATGACTTTGTTGAGCAGTCCTTCCATTTCGCGAACATTTGATTCCACCTTTTCTGCCATTAGTTGCAAAACTTCAAAGTCAATGTTTTGATTGGCTGAATGCGCTTTTTTTTGAAGAATCGATATTCTTGTTTCAAGGTCTGGCGGCAAAACATCAACGAGCATACCCCATTCAAATCTTGAACACAGTCTGTCATCAAGCCCTTGTATTTCTTTCGGCTTTCTGTCGCAAGCGAGAATGATTTGTTTTCCTGCTTGATGAAGTTCATTGAAAGTGTGGAATATTTCCTCTTGACTCGCTTCTTTCCCTGCAATAAACTGAATATCGTCAACAATCAAAACGTCGGCTTCACGATACTTTTTTCGAAAAGACGAATTTCCATCTTTTGATGTTCTGATACTCGTTATGAAGTCCGTGACAAACTTTTCACTCGTCACATAAAGAACACGTGTTTTTTCATCATTGAGCAAAACTTCGTTTCCAATTGCCTGCATTAAATGAGTTTTTCCAAGCCCCGTTCCCCCATAGATAAACAAAGGGTTATATGTTTGTCCGGGATTTTCCGCTACCGCTTGAGCGGCTGCATAGGAAAATTTGTTGGATGAGCCGACAACGAAACTCTCAAAATTATATTTTGGATTAAGTGGAACTGAGTCGTATTTTTGAACACCCTCATCGCTCGGTTTGATATATTCACTGACATTTTTGCTCTTGTCGAGTGCTGAGAACATGTTTTCCCACTCTTCACAATTGTCTTGCGGAACGAGAAGAACGGCTTTAACTGATGGAACATCCACAAATCTGACCGCTTCATTCAATTTTTCTTGAAAACTTGTGACTATAGTTGAGAGCAATGACTGCGCACAAGCTTTCACGACAAGCTGTTCGTCGTGAATTCCAAGGGGTGTCATCGACCTTATCCAAGTGTCGACGCTATAGGCTTGCATCGTCATTTCAAGACGAGCAACCATTTTTGACCACATTTCTTCGAGTGTCATGTTTGAATTTTTTCCGATTGTTTATAATCCGATTGTTTATAAATAGTTACTATTAACCAACCACAGAAACGATGTTGTTTTCCAAAATAAAATATTTTTGAAAGCAACATCGTCACTGAATCCAATTGCCATTATATTGCTTTCAAGTTTTCTAGAAGGACTAGTTTGAGTTGAAGAATTTGAGCTGAAAACAATTAATTACAGTTTGTTCGTTCTATTTTTCAAATTTGCAGAAAACTGAACGATTGTGTTTTCTTGCTATTATGAATCTCTCAAGAACAAAAAAAAGAAATTTTGCGTTTGTTGGACGCTCTTCAAAGAAAAATTTCATGTTAAAAACAGTATTAATTCGCGAGAAGCTTCCTTTTTTGACTGCTTTTTTCATTGATGTGATAATTGCTTGTTCGACTGCTTTAACAGTTGTGCTATAATTCATTGCACATCTTTCATAAATAACTTTTAGCATCATCGGAATTTCTTTCTCTTTCAAGTGCGTTGAAAGAATAAACCTCAAATAGGAATATCCATCGTTATTCGCATCAAACCCAAGAGTGTCCAAAAAATTAATAACTGACATTTCAATATTATATTCATCAGAAAAACTGAGAAGCAAATCAAACTCTTTGAATTCGCTCTTGTCAAGAAATGAATATTCCCTTGGAACATTTTGTGAAAGCGTTCCACTTGTCCAACACTTGTAGTTTGAAACTTTGAAAACATCTCTTTGATTTTCTTTTGTTTTTGATGCCATGATATTATTAGGATAACACTATCTAATACTGCTGTCAAGCGATTATTTGCGTTTTAAACGAGACAATATTTTTTGTCTCGTTTTTTAGGGAAACACTTGATTAAATAATTAGAGAAAATTGGATTAGATAATTTAGCGCAAAATTGTCATAAAACGAAAATCATATTGAAAATATTAACAAGTTTCTAGGGCAATTTTGCACTAAATTTAGATGATTCAATTTTTCGAATTTTATTTAACCAATTTTATTTAATCAGTCTTTCCTAGGGTTTTTAGCATGTTTTCAAGTTCATCTTCACTAACGACCCTTTTTCCAAGCTTTCTCGCTTTCTCAAGCTTGGAGCCAGCGTTTTCTCCAACAATGACAACATCAGTGTCTTTTGTGACAGCGGACTGAACAATACCTCCAAGTTCTTCAATTTGTTTTGCAATTAGCGTTCTAGATTGAGACAATGAACCTGTCAAAACAACTCTCAAATCACTAAAAGGCGTTCCCTCTCTTCTTTTTTTCATCTCTGGATTAATTCCGTGCTTTTTCAACCTCTCAATTAATTCGGCGTTTTTTTGAAAAAATTCAACAATTGAAACAGCAACGATTTCCCCAATGTTTGGAATGGAAAGAAGTTCAACTGTTGTTGCATTTTTAAGTGCGTCAATTGATGAATAATATTCCGCAAGATCTCTTGCCGTCTTTCTCCCAACATTGTCAATACCAAGAGCATTGATGTATTGAGGAAGTTGAACGGACTTGCTTTTTTCAATCGCTTCAACAAACTTGTTAATTTTTTTATCTTTAAATCCCTCAAGAATGCTAATGTCAAGAACAGTCAAATCATAAAGTTTGTCAAACGAATTGACTTTGAGTTTTTTAAAAAGTTGAATAACTGTTTTTTCGCTTATGCCCTCAATGTCCATGCATTCTTTTGAAGCAAAATGAATGAGTTTTCCATAGATTTGAGGCGGACAAAATTCTGAATTTAGACAGAACAAATGCACCCCTTTATGGACTAATTCTGCATTACATGCCACACATAGCATGGGTTTTTCAATGGTTTTAAGCGTTTTTTCGTCACTTCTATCATCTTCAACTGCACCCAAAATTTCAGGAATAACATCGTTTGAGCGACGAATAAAAACACGAGAGCCTAATAATATTTTTTTTCTCAAAATGTCGTCATAATTATTCAATGTCGCACGCTTAACAGTTGCCCCCGAGAGTTCAACTGGCTCAATATGCGCTAAAGGTGTCAACTTTCCAGTTCTTCCAACATTCCACTCAACATCTAAAATAACACTTGTTGTTTCTTGGGCTTCGAATTTAAAAGCCGTTGCCCAACGAGGAAATTTGTCGGTGTGACCCAACTCTTCACGAATTGAATTTTCATCAACTTTAACAACCATCCCATCAATTTCAAAATCCAATTCATCCCTTTTAACTTTCTCAATTTCTGCAACTATTTCATCAATATTACTTGAGCGAAAGAGTGAATAGGTTTTGAAAAGATTGTCTTTTAAGAACTTGATTGACTCTTCTTGAGAAAAAATCTCAAACCCCTCAATGTGATTAATGTTGTAGAAAATAATATCGAGATTTCGAGACTTTGTGACCAATGGGTCAAGATTTCTAATCGCACCCGCCGCCCCATTTCTTGGGTTTTTCAGTGGCTCTTTTGCAGTTTCATTATAGCTCCTAAATGCACTCAAAGTCATTATTCCTTCGCCTTGAACCTCCACAGTGCCTTTAAAAGGAATCTTAATGGGAACAGATGGAATAGTCCTTATTTGCGAAGTGACATTCTCGCCAGTCTCCCCATTTCCGCGAGTAGCAGCAGTGACGAGGTGCCCATCAACGTAAGTTAGACACAAATTAATGCCATCAAGCTTGTGTTCAAGAGTGAAGAAAATTTCTTTTTCAAATTTCGATTTGATTTTTTCTGCCCACTCTTTTAATTCCTCAAAACTGTTGCACTTGTCCAGTGAATACAATCGACTCAAATGTTTGTGAGGCGAAAAGCCTTTCAAAATCTCTCCGCCAACTCTTTGCGTTGGCGATTCTTGCAAAACAAAACCATGCTCTTTTTCCAAAGAAACCAATTCATCATAGAGTGTGTCGAACTCTTTATCTGACACAACAGGTGCATCCATGACATAGTAGGCATGTGCATATTTGTTAAGTTTTTCAACTAATTCCGTTATTTTTTTCTTTGCTATGTCTGACATAATTAACTAAATCACCTCGAGTGGTGCGTGGGCAAGCGACAAAACTAATTTCATTGACGGCTCGTTGAACTCAATTTCAGCATAAGGGTTAGTCTCCGTTCCCGAAACGGAAAGGATTGTCCCCTCTCCAAATTTTGCATGCCTAACACGAGTTCCGATATTGAATTGTGAAACATCAATCTCTTTTGCAACAATAGGTTTATAGGCTGTTTGACGAATTGGAATCGTGTTTTGAGCAGGGCGATATTGTTCACAGATTTTTGGCTTGTTTGCCAAAATCTTTAGTTCACTCAAAAATCTCGATGGCCTTGAAGGCTTTCTTACTCCATAAAGAAATCTTGAATCACTTCCAGTCAAAAACAAATGCTCTTTGGCTCTTGTCATCGCAACATACATCAACCGTCTTTCTTCTTCAAGTTCCGACTTCTCTATTAATCTTTTTTCATATGGAAAAATACCATCTTCAAATCCAACAACAAAAACCGCCTTAAATTCCAATCCTTTCGCACTATGAATAGTTGCAATATTTACGCAATCTTGTCCATTCATTTCTTCCGTATCAGAATAGAGAGAAACATTTTGAAGGTATTCATTTATCCCTGCATTTTCATTCGATTTTTCAAAATCTTTCATTGAATTTATCAATTCGCCTATATTTTTCTTTCTGCTTTCATCTTCAATTGAATCTGTAAAAACATTTTTTAAATCAAGAAGTTTTACTAAATAACGTGTTAAATGATACGGCTTGAGATCTTTTTCTTCAATTAAGCACTTAAAAATTTGTGACAAATTTGATAATTTTTTAATTAGTGATGTAGGCAAATCTTCATTTTCTTCAATATCACAAATAATATTAAATAAAGATTTATTCTCAATATGAGAGTAATTTCGAAGTTGCCTAACACTCACATCTCCTATTCCACGCTTTGGAAAATTGATAATGCGAAGAACAGCATCTTCATCATTTGGATTGACAAGACAACGCAAATAAGCCAAAACATCTTTGATTTCCTTTCTTTCATAGAATTTGAAACCACCGAAGATTTTGTGAGGAATAGCGTATTGAATGAACTTTTCCTCAAACGGACGAGTTAAAGAATTAAGGCGAACAAGGACTGCAAAATCGTTGTAGTTCAAATTATATTCATTCATCAATTCTTTCATCTTTTTCAAAACAAAAAACGCTTCGTCAGATTCTGATGGAGAAGACATATATCGAACATCCGATCCTTCAGGATTTTCAGTATACAATTTGACTTGCACTCCACTTGGAGTAGGTGTGTTTTTTGCAAACTCGTTTGCTTGTTCTAGTATTTTTTTTGTTGAGCGATAATTTTGATCTAACTGATATGTTTTTGCGTTTAAGTTAGGATCTTGAATAAAGCTTTTAACATTATCAACGCAAGCCCCACGCCACGAATAAATCATTTGATTTTCATCACCAACCAACAAAACATTTCCATGAATGCTAGACAAAATTTTCACTAACTTGTATTGAATTAGATTGGTATCTTGAAACTCGTCAACATGTATATAGTGAAAACGATTTGCATAATATTCACGAACTTCATCGTATGTTGAAAGCAATAAATATGCCTTATTTAAAAGATCATCAAAATCTAAAGCATTTGATTTTTTTAAATTTTCTTCATATGCAATGTAGACATCACGAACTTGCTCAATTCCCTCAACATGCAAATTTTCCTTATAATATTCTTCTGCCGAATATCCCTCAGATTTTGCCTTGCCTATATGAAAAATAATATCCTTTATTTCCTCTTTGTCAATTTCATTATCTTTCTCTTTAAGTATTCTCTTTATTTCTCTTTCTTTTTCATTTTCACCATAAATGGAAAAATTTTCATCATAGTCAAGTTTTTTGCCAAATTTTCTCAAAAACCTCACACACATTCCATGAAAAGTTGATATCCAAACTCCAGATGTATTCACACCCATATCTCGAACTCTTTCTTTCATTTCATTTGCTGTTTTATTCGTAAAAGTAATCGCTAAGATATTAAATCCGCTGACGCCCTTTTCTTTAATTAAATAAGCAATTCTATGCGTAAGAACTCTTGTTTTGCCACTTCCAGCTCCAGCAGTAACAAACAATGCACCTTTTACTTTATCTTCATCTTGAACAACTGCCAACTGTTTTTTATTTAATTGTGATAAATCATAACTCATTGTGCTTTTATTTTAGCATATTCACAAAAAAAAAACAAGAAAAAAGTGCCTAAACATAAATTTTAGACACTTAATTCTGCCTTAATTTTTCCCAATATTTTCGCTTCAATTCTTGAAACTTGGACTTGGCTGACATTGAGAACTCTTGCAACTTCGCTTTGAGTTTTGTCTCGATAGTAACGAAGGATGATTATTTTCTTTTCTCGCTCCGTTAAGTCGTTGATAAGGTCTTTCAATATTAATTTGTCGAGGTCTTCCGCAGTGTCGGTTGCACATGCGACTTTGTCAATCAAGGATTGATTGTTTTCATCGTCTGTTTTGTCATAGAGTGAGAGTGGAAATTTTATGCTCTCAAGCGCAAAAACAACTTCTGATGACTCAATTTTGAAGTTCTTTGCAATCTCTTCGATTGAGGGACTTTTTGAATTTTCGTTCGAATAGCTTTCGATGAAATAGGAAATTTTTCCAGCAAGTGATTTCGTTGAGCGCGAAACCTTGATGTAGCCATCGTCTCGCAAAAACCTCTTGACTTCCCCTGCTATCATCGGCACGGCATAGGTTGAAAATTTGACATCAAACTTGTCGGAAAAATTTTTAATCGCCTTCAAAAAACCAAGGCAACCGAGTTGATAGAGATCATCATATTCAACACCTTTGTTTTTGTAGCGCCGAATCACGCTTTTGATAAGCGGTGAGTTGGTCTCGACCAACTCACTTTTTGCGCTCTCGTCATTAGATTGCGCACGTTTTATTAATTCAAGTGTCTTTTCAGTTTCAGCCAATGTTATTTGTTCTCACCTTTTTAGTTGTTGTCGAAATTTTTAACCATTTTTATTGTCAAACCGCCACCGTCCGTTTTTGAAAGCGTCAATTCATCCATGAAACTCTCCATGATAGTGAATCCCATTCCGCTTCTTTCTTCGTCTGGTTTTGTTGTGAAAAATGGCTTTCGAATCGCCTCAATATCGTCAGCGCCTTGACCAAAGTCGCGAATTTCGATATGTAGGACACGTGCAACAAGCAAGAGGTCGATTTCAATCAGTCCACCATTTCCACCATATGCATGAATCACGCTGTTAGTTATTGCTTCCGAAACTGCAGTTTTCACATCACTCAATTGGTCGACTGTTGGGTCAATTGACAAGCAAAAAGCGGCGACCGCATTTCTGACGAACGCTTCATTGCTTGATAGTGCTTGGACTTGAATTTTCACAAAGTTTTCTTTTTTCATATCTTTTTGATTTCCTCCGTTTTTTCTTTTGTTGTTTCTTCTTGTTTTTTATTCGGAACGCCGAAGTGAAATTCCCTAATTTTTTCACAATCCTCATTCCCAGATTTTACTATCAGTCACCTACACTAATACTCAACCTTTGGCATAAGCGTGTATACCCCTGATAAAGTCAAGATTTTGTCGATTGAGCGAGAAGGATTTGCAATGACAACTGTGACTCCTCTTTCTTTCAGTTTCTTAAATCTTCCAATCAAAACGCCTATGCCAGTTGAATCCATAAAAGATAAATTACTTAGGTCAATGACAACTTTTCCCATGTCATAACAGTCAAATGATGTTTCCATTTGACCACGAGTGTAGAGAGCCTTGCTCTCGTCAAGTTCTCCTTCAAGAGACATATATAGAACCCCTTTCAAAAATCTGTGTTTGACCTTCATAACTTAAATTTTAGCAAAAAAATATCCCTTGGTTTTGGGATATTTTTGTCGCAAATTGTCTTATATTGTCACAATTTTTTATTGCTCACATATCTTAATTAAAGATTAATTTTTCAAGACTTAATCGAGAAGGAGATTTTACATAATGCAATGCTTGCACCCCATTTTTCACACAATAAAGGCTGGTGACACTCTTTATTTATTGGCAAAACACTATCACACAACTGTTGAAGAATTGATGAGACTGAATCCTCATGTTGACCCCTATAACCTTCATATTGGACGAACTCTTCTTATTTGCCCGGGAGAAATCCAAGGCATCACTCCAGAAGTTCCGCCGATTGGAGTTGTTCCTCCACCAGTTGGAGTTGTTCCTCCGATTGGAGTCGTTCCACCCATTATGCCACCAATTGGAGTCAATCCACCAATCACTCCACCGATTGGAGTTATCCCACCAGTAATGCCACCGGTTGGCGTTGTTCCGCCTGTCATGCCCCCTGTTGGAGTTTTTCCACCGACTCGCCCAACTCCACCAATAGGAACTCTTCCTCCAACGCCACCCGTTTTACCTATTCCCCCAATCGGAACTCTTCCTCCTCGTCCACCAATCCGCCCACCAATGCCACCGTCTCCACCAGACAAACCGCACTTTTGTTTTGCAAGAAAACACCTCATTGGAAAAATGAGATTTGTTTGGCTTCAACACGTTTATTGGACACGTCTTGCGATGATTTCAATACTCGACAGACTCAAAGACCAAAACGCAACAGTCAATCGCTTGATGCAAAACCCAAAAGCAATTGCAGATATATTCGGTGAATTTTATCCAGAAAATATCAGAAAGGATATCGAAAAATTAATAACTGAACACCTTTCAATCGGGGGACAGTTATTCACTGCAATGCGCGACAAAAATCAAGTCCAAGTCGACAGACTCAATCGCTCGTGGTATGCAAACGCTGACAGAATGGCAGACGCGTTCGCTGGAATTAACACACACTACAAAGCACAAGACCTTAAAAGAATGCTCTATTCTCACCTCGATTCAACAAAACTAGAAGCACAACTTCGAATCAACGGAAGACACAAAGAGGAAATTGAAACATTTGGAAAACTTGAACACGAAATCCTCGACATGGCAGACTACTTCTCATCAGGACTCATTCAACAATTCTTCCCAGAAAAAGTCACCCGAACTTTCTAGGAGTCTTCAAACCACTTGTCTTGGTTTCATAATGCAAGTAAAATAATTTAAACACAACAAAAAAAACCCTGCAAGCGCAATTGCTTGCAGGGTTTTTTTTTATTTTTTTTTATTTTTTTGCCTTATTTTTTCTTCTTTGTTTCTCCTTGCAATTTCCATTGATATTTTTTTGCTTGCAACATACTCTTCTGTTTTGCTAAGCTTTTTATGGTTCAACAATGCATAACCAGAATAGCCTAGCATTAACAATCCAAAAAATCCTATAATACCCAAAAAAACACTCAAAGTCACGTTACTTCCCCTCATAGTTTGCCGACTTTGTTCCAAATCTAGTAAAACATGACCGCCAACTTGCAAGTGATAAATACTTTGGTTTTCATGAAAACGACTAAACGGTGCTGTTATTAATTTAATTTCATCTCCAACTCTTATTAAGTTTTGAAACAATTCTGTGTCAAAATCTTCTCTTACTAATGTTCTATTAATTCTGTATCTAATTGCATCGCCTTGCAGATATACGTCAATTGCTCTACTCGTTCCATATCTATTTCTTCTCACAATAACAACTTCATAATTCTCAAACCTACCTTCAACAACAATCAACTCCCTTGGAAAATAATTCATTAACAAAGGAATAGCAATAGCACTTCCAACAACAAACAATAGCGCAAATGCAAGTATTGTGATAAATTTTTCAAAACCTAATTTTTCTCTTGCCATGGTTTAATTATACTGCACACGAGAAAATATTGCAAGCATCTTTGATGCATTTGTCGGAGAATTTTTAGTAAAAACAATCTCTCACAGAAGGGCTGAAAGCCCTTGTCAACAGTCTTCGACTGGTTTATCTGATTCTGCTTGCATTCGCATTCAGCGTCAATAGGGTCGAAGACCCTTGTCAAGGGTTTTCAACACTCTTGTCGATTTCTGCTTAGACTAGCAATCTCTCACAAAAGGGTCGAAGACCTTTTTGTGAGAGATTGTTTTTACATGGAACTACCACAAAGGCATCGAAAAAACTTATCAACTACATTAGCAATCGTCAAATTTGTTGTGTTGATTGTGAAATTCGAATATTTTTTGTAGAGTGGTTTTCGTCTTTTATAGAGGTCTTCAATTGAGATATTTTTTAGTATTGCTTTTGGATTTGCTGATTCAACTCGTCTTGTTAGCTCATCAATATCGCAATCCAAAAATATGATTTTTCCAAGCTTTTCAAGGTAATGAAAATTATTGCTGTTTTCAACAATTCCACCTCCAGTCGCTATTATTGTGTTTGTTATGCCAGACATACTAATCGTTTTTGCGATATTTGTCTCTCTTTCTCTAAAAATTTTCTCGCCAAGTGTCTCAAAAGTTTCGTCAATTGAAATTTTATGAACACGAAAATATTCCTCGTCTAGGTCGAGAAATTGCCAGCTCGTTCGCTTTTCTAATTCTTTGCCAACTATTGTTTTTCCAACTGACGGCATTCCAATCAAAATAATGTTGTTCATTGCTTTTTTGTCAAGTTTGCTAGCGCCCCTTTTATTGCGAGCGAATATCCGTTTGTTCCAAAGCCAGCAATATAAGCATTGCAGACTGATGCGATTGCACTTTTGTGACGAAATTCCTCTCTTTGAAAAACATTAGAAATGTGGATTTCGACTTTGTAGCAATCTTTTTTTTTCAAGGCATTGTGGATATTAATTGAGTGATGCGAAAAAGCTCCCCCATTGATGACAAGAATCTCGCCGTCAAATGATTGAATTTTTTTGACAAGTTCACTTTCTGTGTCCGATTGAAAAAAAGACAATTCATGTTCAAATTCAAATTCTTTTTTTAATCCATATTCAATTTGAGAAAGAGTTAAATGCCCATAAATTTCAGGACTTCTAGTTCCAAGTTGATTTAATTTTGGTCCATTAATAACTGCTATTTTCATTTTTTTAATTCCTCTATTATTTTGTCAAACAAGGCTTGTTCGTCTTCAATTTCAACATTGAAAAATATTCGACATGCTTCTATTGCTTGATAAACAAGCATTCCAAGACCACATTTGCAGTTATAGTGCTTGTTAAAACTTGTTTCAAAGTAGATTGTGTCATAGGCAATTTTTAGATTTTTTTCACAGATTGATGGAATATATTTTTCGTTTTTGTCCAAATATCTTGGACTTGCATTAATTAGAATTGAAGGCAAGTTGTTGCATTCCATCGCGCCATAAGAAAGTAAAATTTGCCTAACCAATCGCGCTGTTGCTCCTCTTCCCAAAATATGAAATGTTTCTTTTTTTATGTTTTGAACAAGTGGCAAAAAATCTTTTTCAAAACCATAAGCGTCTGTGTTGAAGCCCGTGAAGTTTTTTCCATCTCGAACGACCGTGTTGACTCCTTCAAACTTTGAGTTGTTTTTTGTTAATATTGTTTTAACTTCTTGTTTATAAGGCTGGGTGACATTAAAACCGTCAAGCGAATTTAGTGAATCAACAATATCTTCAAATTCACCATCAAGTAATGAATAGGTCGCATTGATTCCAAGATAAGCATAGATTATTGAGTGTATTTTTGGAGAAAGTGAATATGAAATCTCTTTTCCAATTAGTGCATATTTTTTCATTCTGACACCACCTTTAGTGTTTCAAAGAAATTTGAATAACTCACTCCAACGCATCCGCTTCCCAATATTTCGCCGCCATCATTAGAAAGAGTGAGTGCGACAGCAAGAGACATCGCGATTCGATGATCGCTGTTAGACAGCACTTTTTGACCACCTTTTAGTGTTTTTTGCCCATTTATCCGAATTGTGTCTGACATAGTTCCCGAAATTTCAATGTTTGCACCTAGCTTTTTCAATTCTTCAACTATTGCGCTGAGTCGATTACTTTCTTTGTGCTTGAGTTCCCCACACCCCTCAACAATGCTCACACCCTCAATAAAACATGCCAACACGCATAAAATTGGAATCTCGTCAATAAGCAACGGAACTTCACTTGGAACAATGTGAAACGGTTTTAATTCACTGCTTTCAATTTCAATATCAGCACAAACCTCCCCATTGTCGTTTTTTTGATTTGAAAAATTAATTTTCGCCCCACTTCTTTTCATCACTTCAATAATGCCCGTGCGCGTAGAATTCACTCCGACATTCTTTATTTTTAAACAACTGTTTTTCAAACATGCGCAAAGAACAAGAAAGAACGCAACACTTGAAATGTCTCCACAAATATTAATGTTTGTTGATTTCAAAACACTAGGATTCAATTTTATTGTGTCATGCACTCTCTCAATATCCGCCCCAAATGCTCTAAGCATTAATTCAGAATGATTGCGTGAGAGGGTTGGTTCTTGAATTGTTGTTTTTCCGCTTGCGTTTAATCCGGCCAAAAGCAATGCCGATTTGACTTGAGCTGATGGAATTTTTAATGAATAGTCAATTCCTTTTAGTGCTTGTCCTTCTATTGAAATTGGAGCTTTTGTTGCATTCGATTTCATGACTGCACCCATTAATTCAAGAGGTTCAATCACTCTTTGCATTGGACGCCTTCTTATGCTCTCGTCTCCATCCAAAATGAACTTTTCACCCCTGAAACCAGAGAGAAGTCCTGCAAGCAATCTGATTGTTGTCCCAGAATTTCCAACATCCAAAGAACATGATCTCCATGTTTTTACTCCATTAACAATAATTTTTTTGTCGCCCATATCCACTCTTGCACCGAGTTTTTCCATGCATTTTAGAGTATTATGCGTGTCATAGCACTCAAGAGGATTAAAAATCGTCGATTTTCCATCCGCAATAGACGAGAGAATGAGCGCCCTATGAGTAATGCTTTTGTCACTTGGCACTTCAATTTTTTTGTTAATTGATTTTTTGATTGGTTTTATTAACATATAAATTCTGCTAATTCAATTTTTGCTTTTTCAAGATTTTCAAGAAGTTCATTTTCTAAAAACAAGTATTCTTTTGAGTTATTAAAATCAAGACTTGAGTAGATTGAAATTTTTTCTTGTGAATTTTTTTTGTCTTTTTTTGAAATATTCACGATTTCTTTTGGCTCAAGCTTGATTCTTCTTCCCTTCAAAATCTTTTTTAAAAGGGTAATTTTGGGAAGATGTTTTTCTATTGGATAATATTTTTTTAAAATAGTTGACTCAACAAGCATTCCAAACAAAACACATTCTCCGTGAGAAGTTTTGAAATCACTGCTTGTTTCAATCGCATGACCAATAGTGTGGCCAATGTTCAAAATTTTTCTTATTTCGTTTTTTTCAAACGGATCAATTTTGACTATTTTTTCTTTTATTTTGACACATTTATTGATCATTTCGCTCAAAACACCCTCATCAAATTCAACCAATTTTTTGAAATTTTGCTCCAAAAACTCGAAACTCTCTTCATCTAGGAACATTGTTTTGACTATCTCTCCAACCCCCGAGAACATCTCATTCTCTGGAAGTGTTTTCAAAAACTCTAGTGATACAATCATGCCTTTTGGAGAATGAAAAGTGCCAATTGTGTTTTTAAATCCCTCAAAGTTCACGCCTGTTTTTCCACCAATTGACGCATCGACCATTGAAAGAAGAGTCGTTGGAACAACAACCCAATCAACACCTCGCATATAGATTGATGCAACAAATCCAGCAACATCGCTTGTTAATCCGCCTCCGATTGCGACAACTTGAGTTTGTCTGTTGCAGTTTTTTTTAAACATTTTTTGAATTATTGTTTGAGCTGTTTCAAAACTCTTGTTTTCTTCTTTTGCGATGAAGATACATTTATTTTTTGCTACTGCTAGTTTTGGATAGAGTTTTGCAATATTCTTGTCTATCACCAAAAACACATTATCTGATTGCAACAAGTTTTTTATTTTTTCAAAAGAATCATTTTCCAAAAAATTCATCTCTAATCCTCCTCTTTTCATTCGCCCTTGCAATAACTTCATTCATCGTGTCACCGCCAAGCGCTTTCAAAATCTCTTGCATCAATACTATTGCAAGGGCATTTTCGCAAATAATTCCACAAGAGTGGACAGCACAAACATCACTTCTGACATATTCCGTTTTGCAATTTTTCTCAGTGTTTAGATTGATGGTGTTTTGAGGAGAAACAGTCGTTGGAATTGGTTTTTGAACGACTCGAACGACGATATCTTCGCCATTTGAAATTCCGCCCTCTATGCCACCTGCATTGTTAGTTGGGCGAATTATCTTTCCATTTTCAATTTTTATTTCATCATGAATCAACGATCCTAATTTGTCACTATATCCCACACCCAGCCCAATCTCAACGCTTTTAACGCCTTGAATTGATCCAAGATGAGCTGAAACATGGAAGTCAAGCTTTCTGTCATAGTGAACATGAGAGCCTATTCCAGCAATCATGTTTTTAGCAACAATCTCTATCACTCCCCCTAAAGTGTCGCCGTCTTTTTTAGTTTTCTCAATCAATTTTTCAATTTTTTTCTCGTTTTTTTCACCATATATACTAACTATGTGTGACATAATATTGATGTTTAGCGACTTTAAAAATAATTTCGCAACTGAACCTGCAATCACTCTCGACACAGTTTCTCTTGCACTTGAGCGCTCTGCAATATTATAAAAATCTTTTTCGTCATATTTAATGCATCCGCTCAAATCTGCATGCCCCGGTCTTGGGGTGCAAAAATCTTTCTCTTGATATTCAATAAAATCTTTGTTTTTGACAATAAGCGCAATTGGAGCCCCTGTTGAATACCCTTTTGAAACACCAGAAAAAAATTCAACTTCATCTTTTTCGATGTTCATTCTCTCACCTCTTCCAACCCCTTGTTGACGACGCAATAGTTCAAAGTCAATAAAATCTTTACAAATAAAAAGACCTTTTGGCACTCCTTCAAGAATTGCCAAAACGCCTTTTCCATGACTTTCGCCTGCACTCATATATCTTAACATGAATGCATTATAGCATATTTTAAATATTGTTGCAAGTAGTATTTAGCCACCCATCAAAATTGAGACTATGCCTTTAAAAATTGTGAAGGCTATTTTTTCTTGATGTTGAGCGGTATTCAAGAGCCTATCCTCTTCGGGATTTGTCAAAAATCCACTTTCCACCAATATTGAGAGATAATTCGTTGCTTGCAAAATAAAGTAGTCTCCACCTCTTGCATGTCTTGTTGAGTTAAGTGCTGCATTCATTGTTTGTTGCATAGTTTGAGCGGCTACTTTTCCAGCATCTGAATTTGGAGCATGAAAAACTTGAGGCCCTCTTTCTCGAGGTGATGGAAATGAATTTTGGTGAATTGATACGACTAGATCGGGAGATGCTGAATTAATTATTCTCCGCCTCTCTTCCATATCACGCATTTTCCTGCCAGTTCTCGCTGAACCATAGAGCCCATCGCGAGTCGAACGAGTCATCACAACTTCAAAACCGTTTTGCAAAAGAAACCCTCGAAGTGATCGCGCAATCGCAAGATTTATATCCGATTCTCTCGCTCCAGTTGCAACTCCTGTTGCACCTCCATCATGCCCACCATGTCCAGCATCAACAACTATAACAAAACCATTAGATGGAGCAACTGTCGCTGACGACGTTGCAAAGCTGAGGACTAACAAAAATGAAGTCACACAAATAACAAATGCCGAAACTAATATGATTGTCTTTTTTTTAAATGATAAAAACATATTTTTCAATTGTCAATGCACAATTCACAATAATTGCAGAATTTTTGACTTCCACTATTACTGTGCATTGATATTTTAAACTCTCCCAAAGGTTTGAACTTCTCCAGAGAACCAAGTGTTGAAGAATGGTTGAAGATTTTTATTTGACGCAACTTCAAATGCTGCGACTAGGTTTTCAGGACGTGCAATTCCGAATTTATGGTTTTGAAAATATTTTCTGAGCGCAGAAAAGAATGCATCATCTCCGATAATTTGTCTTAAACTTGAAAGCATCACTGCCCCTTTTTGGTAAGCAACAACAACATATTCATATGGCGAATTGAATTCCGAAAGAGAGCGATTCATTGAGCCGTCAAAATTCTTTCCAAAAATATCCTCAAAAAGAGCAAACGTTCTAAGCGATTCCGCTATTCTGTCGCTATATGACACTCCAAACTGGGGCATCCTTTCATAGAATAGTGCAACTGAATATTCCGCCAAACTTTCATCAAGCCAAGCGTGGTCAACTTGATTGTTTCCAACAATTGCATACCACCATTGATGGGCAATTTCATGGACAATAACATCTCTAAAATAGTTTCCAGAAAGCGTGTCTGAAATATAAACAAGTCCCGGATACTCCATTCCACCATGCAAAAAATGTGTTTTGACAACCGACAGTGTCTCCCATGGATAGTTGCCAAAAAGCTCATTAAAAACTCTCACACTATCCATTGAAACAGCTAATGCGTCCGCACTTGACATTGAAGTCTCTTGAGTGAAATAATATCTCACTTCAACCCCATCAACTTCTCCCGTCACAACTTGGAATTCACCCAAAACTATTGCAAAGTCACGCATGAGAGTTCCAGATGAAGTGTGGGTTGTTTGAGTGTTTCCGTTCGTAAATGGCGCCCTTGTCACCCTTCCACTCATTGCAGCCATTAAATTGTTTGGAGCAGTTATTGAAACTTTGAAATTTTTCGCCTTTGTGAAGAATGGATCACCAATTGAATAATAAACATGGGGTGACCATTGTCCATTTTCAAAAACTGCGGCTATTGGGAAAAAATTTCCAAGATTCACAATTCCGTTGTAGTGCCCGAATCTGTGACGAACATTTGGAATTGTTAGGGTGTATTCCATTTCAACCATCACTCTTTGAGTTGGCATTAGTGCCCTTGGAAGTTTGACAATAAGCCTGTCTTCATCTCTTCCACCGATTACTATTGGAGAATCCGCACCATCAACTCTTAAACTCGTGATTTCAATTCCGCCAAAAGAGCGACCGTTTGGGAACGCATCATTGATTTCATTTGCAGTAAATGGGCTGTATTGAGCGCCTTCTCTGTGGGCATTTGCAAATAAATGAAAATGAATGTCTGCAAGTTCAACATCAAAACTGTTATAAAAATCAACAGTTTGTCTGCCAGTTATAACATTGGTTTCGGCATTAAAAACAAGGTCAAGCGTGTAGAAAGACGCGTTTTTTTCATCATACCTGTTAGTGCAGGCGACAAAAAAAACTAATGCCAAACATATCGACAAGACAACACTAATCTTTTTTTTCATAATATTTTCTAAAACTCCTTTGCGTTAATTACGCTTTCTCTAAAAACTATATGAAAACTTGTCGAATTTTAGACCATATTATAATGGTTTGTCTAAAAGAAAGATGCTTGTCCTAAAACATTTCTGCTCATCATATAATAATCACATGAAAAGCATGAAAAAATCGTTCCAAATAATATTATCTCTTACTGCTCTTGTCTCTGTTCTGTTTTTGATGACTGGATGTTTTGTTTTTGATTGGATTGGAGGCGACTCAGATACCTCAAATCACAATAACCCTAACCGACATTTTTTTGAAATTCTCCGCAACGAGAGAACTGCTAGTCGAAACACTGCTGTTGTTCACTGGCAATCGGTTATTGACAACACTTATTGCGAAGAAACAATAGAAAAAGCAACCCGAGAAAAAGAAGCTATTCTTGATGTACTAATGATTGAAATCACTATTGAGACACTGTTGATAGCGAATGATTTTGAAGATGCTCATGTTCTTATGTGTTCTAACTGGGTCAGAGTTTTTATTAAAGCAGACAAAATAACAGAATACGAATCCTATTTAATACTTGAAATTGTCCTAAGGCAAATAGAGAATAGCGACATACATTTTTGCGAAAGTCAAATAATCTTGTTTCCACTTAATCAATAATCGCCATAAAAATCAAAAACATGAGTCGACAGATTTTGTCTACTCATGTTTTTTTGAATTTAAAAAATATGACAAACAGGGACAAATAAAAGTTGAAATTGAGTGAAACCTCTTGTTGGATTCTTTCAGACAAAAGGATTGAAGACCCCCTATTCAACGAAATCAAATTCGACATCTTTAATTCGAACAGTATCGCCGTCTTGCGCTCCCGCCTTTTTGAGAGCTTTTAATATTCCCGTGTCTTTGATTTTCTTTTGGAAATAAATAAAACTATCATAATTATCAAGCGTTACATTTCTCGCAAGTTCATCAATCAATCCTCCACTAACACCAAACGCTCCATCATCAAACCTTTCAATTTCAAATGTTGTTGTGTCGGCACGCTTATATTCAAATGGCTCAAACTCAAGTGGTTCGATCGCTGGCATATCCTTGAGCTTTTCCCAAATGGCATTAATTAAATCTTTGATTCCTTCACCTGTTGCAGCACTTATTGGAATGACTTGTTTTTTTGTTTTCTTTTTGAAATCAGCAATTTTTTTGTTGTCACCTCCAAGAACATCAGATTTATTTAAAACAACTATTTGCTCAACTTTTGATAATTTTTTTGAATAATTTTTGAGTTCCGCATTAATTGATTTGAAATCTTCGACCGCATCTCTTCCCTCGATTTCGGAAATATCAACAACGTGAACAAGCAATCTTGTTCGTTCAATGTGCCTTAAAAAGTCATGACCCATTCCAGCACCAACACTAGCACCCTCAATAATACCCGGAATGTCAGCAACTGTGAACGCATTGTCATAGTGTTTGACAACTCCTAGGTTTGGACTAGTTGTCGTGAAATGGTAGTTTCCAATCTTTGGCCTTGCTTGACTAATAACTGAAAGTAATGTTGATTTTCCGACATTTGGAAAACCCAGAAGACCAACATCTGCGATTGATTTCAATTCCAAAACAACCGCTTTTTCATCACACTTTTGTCCCATTTGAGCAAAGTGTGGAGCTTGCCTTCTTGATGTTTTGAATCTTGCATTCCCTTTTCCACCAGAACCACCTTTTAAAACAGTGACCTCTGAATTGTCCTCAAACATATCGGCAATAATACTTCCCGTTTCTGCATCACGAATAATTGTTCCTCTTGGAACTTTCAAAACAAGGTTTTCTCCCGCCCTTCCATAGCAATGACGTCTTTCTCCTCTCATCCCATTTTCGGCTTTGAATTTTTTTGCATATGCAAAATCAATGAGAGTGTTTTTGTTCTCATCTGCTTTGAAAATGACGTCACCGCCTTTTCCTCCATCACCTCCATCAGGCCCCCCGTTAGAGATAAATTTCTCGGTGTAGAACGAGACATATCCATGTCCGCCATCACCTGCTTTAATAAAAATTTTTACTTTGTCAATAAACATGATTTTTCAATACACAATTCGCAACGCATGATGCACTGTGGTTGTTAGTTCTTTTCTTTATAATATTTGCAAATCTCTTTTAAGTCGCATTTGGAGCATTCTGGCGAGCGCGATTTGCAAACATAACGTCCCAGAAAGATTAGCAAGTGGTGGACAATAGAATATTCCGGGGGCTCAAAGACATTCATTAAATCCTTTTCGACTTCATAAGGTGTTTTGCCATTCGACAATCCTAATCTGTGGGATGTTCTGAAAACATGGGTATCGACTGCTATTGTTTGTCCTCCAAACGCATTTGAAAGAACAACATTTGCAGTTTTTCGCCCAACTCCTTTTAATGCTATCAACTCCTCTAAATCATTTGGAACTTCCCCATTGTGCTTTATCAAAATAGCTCTAGCACTGTCGATTATGCCTTTTGCTTTGTTTCGATAAAATCCGCATGAGTGAATCATTTTTTCGAGTTCTTGGTAATCCAAAGAAGCAAAATGCTGAGGTGTGTTGTGAGTTTTGAAAAGTTCTTGTGTCACCTTATTGACCCTAATGTCCGTGCATTGAGCGCTCAAGATTGTTGCAACCAATAGTTCATAGGGAGTCGAGAAGTTCAACTCACATTTTGCATCTGGAAACATTTTGATGAGTTTGTCTAAAATCTCTTTTGTCTTCACCTTCATATTATAGCACATTATTGCAACTTAATAAAGCGTTTTGCGCCTAAAAACAAAACTCCCCAATTTTGACATCGGGAAGCTTTGTTTTTTTATTGCATGATTTTTTTTCTCTCTTTCAAGTAGTGATATTTTTTGCTCATTTTCCAGAGAAAAAAAACTGTCACAACAAGCCCCAGAAACTCAACAAGTGGCAGTGCTGTCCATGCCCCACTTAGTCCCATTGCTCTTGGCAACGTCGCTAGAAGCGTTATTGTGAAGACTAGTGAGCGTAGTATTGACATTGCACCCGACACAAGCCCGTCATTGAATGCAGTGAACCAACCAGTCGCAAAGACATTTATTCCCATCATAATTAGAGCAATTGATGCGATTCGAATTCCGAAAATTGCCATTTCATGCATAAAGCCACTTTCAGGATTCGCTGGATAGATGTCATAAACCCTCAACAACAAATTGCCAAATATGTTCGTTAATGCAACTGCAACAACCGAAAGAATAAAAACAATGATTATGCTTCGTTTGAACAATTTTTGAATATTCGCATGTCTTTCTGCACCTTTTTCGCTTTCCTTGCCATACTTGTTTTTCTTTCCAAAATTATAGCTCACTATTGGAGCGACCCCAGAAACATAACCAAAGAACAGCGCTCCGAGCAGATTTACTGTTTGAATAACAACTCCAACAATCGCAACATATGCGTCTCCCATCGAAAAATATGGGATGTTATAGTATGGATTCACCCCGAGTCCCGGGATATATGGAATACCATAAACTGGATTTGGTTCAACCCCCGCAATAGACTGAAGGGTGTTATTAAGGACTATTGTTGTGAAAACACCCGCCATCATTGTTATTGATTCGCTGATTCCATTCAAACATGAGCGCCCCAATGCTCTCAAATCAAACTTCGGTCTCACAAAAAAGAGTGTTCCTTTGCGGTTGAAAATAAAATAGACTAATCCTAATAATGCTGGAATTGAGTATCCAATACCCGTTGCAAGCGCTAGCCCCATAATTCCCATGTCGAGAACAAAAAGGAAAATCGCATTTAATCCCGTGCTTGTGACTGACGCTAGTATTGTCAAAAGCATTCCAAGCCCCGGCTTCCCGTCAGCAATGATGTACTGAGTGAAAAACACGCCTAGCATTATGAATGGAGTCATGAGTATTAATGGCTGAAAATATTCAAGAGCCAAATAAACACCTTCACCTCTTGCTCCCATTAATCGAACTAGTGGCTCGCGAATGAACCACGCTATTAATGAAATTGTTGCACTAAGAATAAAAACAACAATAGTCAAGAATGTGAAAACTTGCCTTGCCTCCAATCTCTTGTTTTGACCTTTTAGTTTTGCGACTAATGCGCAACCTCCCATTGTGAGCATTAGACCAAACGCCATAACAAATGCTAAGAACGGAAAAACAATGTTAACAGCAGCAAACGCTGTGTAGTCAATTCCACGCATTGCAAAAATCCCATCAACCAATCCAAACGCGTTCATTATTATCATCGACAAAATCGTTGGGATGGTGAACATTAGCAAAAATTTTGTTGTTATTGGTTTGTTGAGTCTTGAATTTTCTTGATATTTTTGTTTGATTGCCTTTTTTTCTTGGTCAGTCAGTTTTCTTGTTCTTTTAAATTTTTCAACTTTAAAATAGTCTTCACCATTCTCATTTTTTGCTTGAACTTGTTCCTCGACTTCCTCTTCCACTTCAATTCCATCAATATTATTTTCAATATTAAAATTTTGTGTGTTCTTTTCGTTTTCTTCTTCAAGCTCTCCAACAAGCCTGTCGACAAGCGTAACTTCTTCTTGCTGTTTTGTTTTGTTTTTTTCTTCTTCTTTCATTTTTATTTTTTATTTTTACTCCTTTATTATTGCCGCGGTCAACATCTCAACGCTCGGCACTATAAATTTTTCTTCTAGCAACAATTGCAAAGTGCAAAGTCCATCTATCACCGCAATGTAGTATTGCGCCATCATTGTTGGGTCACCTTCTTTGAATTTGTTTTCTTTTTGACCTCTTTTGATCAATTTTTCAACATTTTCAATAAATTCTTCATGATAGTTCAAAAATGCATCTGACCACTCGGGATCGTGTTTTTCTGGAAGAGGGTGAGAAAACATTGCAAACCATTGCGCAAACTCACGACTTGTTTTCATGTCATCAAGAGCATCTTTTGTCAACCTTAGCAACATTTCTTTTGGGCAATCATAGGAATTGAATGATTCCTGCAACTCTTTTAACTCCAAAAGCGACATTTTGACCAACTCCCCAAACACCTCTTCTTTTGTCTTATAGTAGTGATACATCAGTCCAACGCTAACACCCGCTCTCTTTGCAATGTCTTTTACACTCGTCATGCCAAGACCGCGCTCCGCAAAAAGCGAAACCGCTGAACTTAAAATCTTTTCACGAGTCACTTCCCTCTTTCTCTTGTTCTGTTCTGTTCTGTTCTGTTCTGTTCTGTTCTGTTCTGTTCTTTGCTCCATTTTTTTCCACCTCTTTTAAAATTGAATTTTTATTCAATTTGAATATGTATTCATTATAGTATTAAATCTTATCTCTGTCAACTATTTTTGAATATATATTCAAAAATAGTTTGAATTTTTTTTGAACTATTTTTAATCAAACTTTAAATTGATTTTTTTTCTTCAAATAGTTGATTTTTCTTTGAAATTGGTATATAATTAGAACATGAACAATCAATTTAACAATGGATGGGACAATAACCAAAACAATCAAAACAACTGGTCTGGCAATCAACAAGACCCATTTTTTCAAGACCCTTTTGCGACCAACAATTCACAAGGGTTTGATAATGGGCAAAACACTCCACCGCAACAAGAGCAATCACAAAAGCCTGCTCCAACTGGATTTGGAAAGTTTTCTTTCATTGGAAGTATTATCGCACCTATTTTAGTTGTTGTGATTTTCACTATCGCTGCAATTGTTAATTCAAGAATTGGAATAAACTTTGGCTTCTTCTCCCTTTTCACTTTTCTTTTAGGTATTCTTGATGTTGTGAAAATATTGAGCATTGTTTTTGGAAGCATTCAACGAAATATCAACAGAAAAAGAGGGCTTCCAACAGGTCGATTTGGTCTTAGTGTTGCTTTGTCAGTTATATTCTTGATTGTGAATTTTACTTTTATTATAATTATTTCAGTGTGGTATGGGCAATACCTTTTTCACACATTCTAGTTCTTTTTGACGATTTTGAAAATTCGTTCTGTTAAAACTCTTGACATCATTAACATAAAAAAACAAAAAAGTCGCATGTTTTAAAATGCGACTTTTTTGTTTTTTTGTTATCTTATGAAATTGGTGTAGATTTTTTTTTCACCTTCTGGAAATGGAATTTTCGCTTTGTCAATGGTTTTGAGTAACCACGCCATATTGCGACCTATTGTTCTCATTGTTTGCAACCCCTCAATATCTTTTTGAACATCTTCGGGACATGAACCGTGAACTGCATTCCAATAATTCGCAGAAACTATTGGCATTTGAGAAATAAGAAAATATTTGTTCAAATTGTCGACAGTTGCTGTTGTTCCAGATCTTCTTGCACTGACAACACATGCGGCAGGTTTGCCTTTGAAATGCGTTGAGTTTGCAAAAAATAATCTGTCCATGAATGCATGAAGTGTCCCGTTTGAACCCGCATAGTAGACAGGAGAGCCAAAAATAAGGCCGTCAGCAACTTTTGCTTTTTCAGCAAATACTTTCACTCCATCATCAAATGGGCATTCTTTTTTCTCACCTTTCCGACATACTAAGCATGCAATACAACCTTGAACCGCTTTGTTCCCAATCCAAACAATTTCGGTTTCAATGCCGTCTTGATTAAGAGTGTTTGCAACCTCTGTGAGCGCCGTGAATGTGCAACCCTTTTCTCTTGGACTGCCATTGAGTAGTAAAACTTTCATTGTATTCTCCTTTTTCATTGAATATAATACTATGGAATATTGAATATGTGATGTGGAAACTCTATTTTTCAACACCTATTCAATATTCAATATTCCATGTTCACTAAAATAATACCTTTTTCAAAAACTGACCTGTGTGACTCTTTTCAATTTCAGCGACTTCTTCGGGTGTTCCTAAAGCAATCACCTCCCCTCCCGCATCTCCACCCTCAGGCCCCATGTCGATGACGTAGTCACAAGTTTTAATAACATCAAGATTGTGTTCAATGACAATTATTGTGTTGCCAGTTCCAACGAGACGAGAGAGGATTGAAATCAGTTTGTCGACATCATGAATATGGAGACCTGTTGTTGGCTCATCAAGGATATAAAGAGTGCTGTTTGTTGCACGCTTGCTGAGTTCCGTTGCAAGCTTCACTCTTTGAGCTTCACCTCCAGAGAGAGTCGTTGAGGATTGTCCGAGCTTAACATAGCCCAATCCAACATCATAGAGTGTTCTAATTTTGTTGATTGCTGCTGGCATATTTTCAAAAAACTTGACCGCTTCTTCAATCGTCATGTCTAGAACTTCGCTAATATTTTTTCCTTTATAACGAACTTGAAGAGTTTCACGATTGTAGCGAAGTCCTTTGCAGACTTCACATGGAACATAAACATCTGGCAAAAAATTCATTTCAATTTTGAGTATGCCATCGCCAGAACAGTTTTCACATCTTCCACCTTTGACGTTGAAACTGAAACGTCCTGCTTTATAGCCCCTTGATTGAGCATCTTGGGTTTTTGCGAAAAGCTCACGAATGACTCCGAACACACCCGTGTAGGTCGCTGGATTACTCCTTGGGGTTCTTCCGATTGGACTTTGATCAATTTGAATAACTTTGTCAAAATTGCTGGCACCTTTTATTTCTTTGTGAGAGCCCACTCTGTGACGAGAATCGTTGATTTTGTTCGCAAGCGCTGGGTAAATAATTTGATTGACAAGAGATGATTTTCCAGATCCCGAGACCCCCGTGATGGCAGTTATTATGCCAGTTGGAATTTTGACAGAGACATCTTTGAGATTGTTTTGACTCGCCCCAACTACTTCAAGATGTTGTCCGCTTGGCTCCCTTCTCTTTTCTGGAACAGCAATTTTTTTACGACCCGCAAGGTAATCTCCTGTTATTGAACCAACGGTGTCGATAATTTCTTGCATTGTTCCTTTTGCAACCACCTCTCCACCATGCACACCTGCTCCCGGACCAATGTCAACAATATAATCCGAACGCGTCATTGTGTCTTCGTCATGCTCAACGACAATGAGAGTGTTTCCAAGATCGCGAAGGTGTTCTAATGTTTTAATAAGTCGCTCATTATCACGCTGATGAAGCCCTATTGATGGCTCATCAAGAATGTAAAGAACGCCTTGAAGTCCCGAACCAATTTGAGTTGCGAGCCTTATTCTTTGAGCCTCTCCGCCCGAGAGCGAGCCTGCTGAACGAGAAAGGGTCAAGTAATCAAGTCCAACGTCAAGAAGAAACTGGACACGCGCTAAAGTCTCTTTTAAGACACTTTTTGCGATTAATGAATGAGTTGAATTGAGTGTTAAGTTTGAAAAGAATTCCTTGATTTTTTTAATTGAAAGATTAGTTAAATCATGAATATTGGTGCCACCAACAAGAACCGAAAGAGCCTCTTTTTTCAAGCGTTTTCCATGACATTCAGTGCAATCAGAAGTTCGCATGTATTTTTCAATATCATGCTTCACCGCTTCGCTCTGCGTCTCACGATAGCGCCTTTCAAGGTTTGAAACAATTCCCTCAAATGTTGAAGAATATGCAAATGACTCATACTTCATCTCAATCCTAATAGAGCCCCCATCTCCATAAAGAAGAATGTTTTTGACATTTTCAGAAAGGTCTCTAAATGGAACATCAAGCGAGAAATCATACTTTTTTGAAAGCGCTGAAAAGTATTGCTGAGTGATATGGCCAGAGTCAAAGTTCCAACCGTTTATCGTAAGAGCACCATCTCTGAGGCTTTTAGAACCGTCTCCATAGATTAATTCGGGATCAAGACTCATAGTGTAGCCAAGTCCAGTGCATTTTTCACACGCTCCGAATGGCGAGTTGAATGAGAATAATCTTGGCTCAACTTCGGCAATTGAAACATTGCAATCCCCACATGAATACTTAGTGTTAAAAAGTTGTTCATCACCTTCGTTATCAATGACAACAAGACCATCGGCAAGTTTTAATGCAGTCTCTAATGAATCTGTGAGTCGCTTGTCAATGCCCTCTTTGATGACAAGGCGGTCAACAACAACGCTAATATCATGTTTTAATTTCTTGTCGAGTTTTATTTCATCTTCAAGAGAAAAGACTTCTCCATCGACTTTGACACGCGAATACCCGCTCTTTCGAAACTCTTCAAACATCTTTGAATATTCGCCCTTTCTCCCGCGAACGACTGGAGAAGTGACAAGAATCTTTGCTCCTTCAGGATATGATTTGACCTTATCGACAATTTCGTCAATGGATTGCTGGGTTATTGCTTTTCCGCATTCTGGACAATGGACTATGCCGATTCGGGCATAGAGAAGTCGCAAGTAATCATAGATTTCAGTCACCGTTCCAACAGTTGAACGAGGATTTTTTGAAGTTGTTTTTTGGTCAATTGAGATTGCAGGCGAAAGCCCCTCAATGCTTTCAACATCGGGTTTTGCCATCATTCCAAGGAATTGTCGGGCATAAGATGAAAGGCTCTCAACATAGCGCCTTTGCCCTTCCGCAAAAATAGTGTCAAACGCAAGAGACGTTTTTCCACTTCCACTCAATCCAGTAAAAACAATAAACTTGTTTCTTGGAATTTCAAGATTGATATTTTTCAGATTGTTTTCTTTCGCACCTTTTATTTTGATTTTATCCATTGTTTTTTAGTCCTGTTTTTTCAGTTTGTGGCTTCCTTTTTGGTTTCCTTTCAATCTCCTTTGGATTGTTTGGAGTTCTGCGATTTTGTCGCGAAGTTTTATTGCCGTTTCAAAGTCTAGTGATTTTGATGCTATTGACATCATTGCCCTCAATTTGTCTATCATTTGTGGAATTTCTTTTTCGTCCACTTTTTCTGGAGATGCTTTTGAAGAAATTTTAAGAGTGTTTTTGATGTCTTTTTTGATTGTTGTTGGAGTTATGCCGTGTTTAACATTGAAAGCGATTTGTTTTTCACGACGGCGGTCAGTTTCTTTTAATGCCCTCTCCATTGAGCCTGTCATATTGTCGGCATACATTATCACACGCCCTTTTTCATTTCTTGCTGCACGTCCTATTGTTTGAATTAATGATGTTTCAGCTCTTAAAAATCCTTCTTTGTCGGCATCAAGAATTGCAACAAGTTGCACTTCAGGAATGTCAAGACCCTCCCTCAAAAGATTGACCCCAACAACAACATCAAACTCTTTTGCTCGGAGCCCGTTGACTATTTCAATGCGTTCCATCGTGTCAATGTCACTGTGAAGGTAGCGAACTTTTATTCCAGCTTCATTTAAATAAGTCGTCAACTTTTCAGAGAATTTTTTTGTTAAAGTTGTGACTAGAACTCTTCCATCATCTTTGACAGTCGCTTTTATTTCATTGATTAAGTCGTCAACTTGCCCAGAGACTGGACGAATGTCAACAAGGGGGTCAACAAGTCCAGTTGGTCGAATGATTTGTTCAACAATTTGTCCAGAAGCCAATTCCAACTCATATTTGGCTGGAGTTGCAGAGACAAAAATAGTTTGCCCAATTTTGTCGTTGAATTCTTCGAATTTTAATGGCCGATTGTCATAGGCTGCTGGCAGGCGAAATCCATAGTCGATAAGCGAAGTTTTTCTTGCAAAGTCTCCTTTAAACATAGCACGAACCTGTGGAACACTCATATGACTCTCGTCAATGAACATCAAGAAATCTTTTGGAAAGTAATCCAAAAGTGTGTAAGGTGCTTCCCCAATTTTCCGCCCATCAAAATATCTTGAATAGTTTTCAACACCACTGCAATAGCCAAATTCACGCATTGACTCCATATCGGCACGAACTCTTTCGGAGATTCGTTGTGCTTCAATGAGTTTGTTGTTTGTTTTGAAAAACTCAACTTGAGTTTCCATGTCCTTTTCAATGTGAATAAGTGCATTTCCAAGAACTTCCGTGTCAACAGCGTAATGTGATGCTGGAAAAATCGCTGCATGATTGAGAATGTTTTTCTTATGCCCTGTCACTATGTCAAACTCGGATATATTTTCAATTTCATCGCCAAAAAACTCAACTCTGATTCCAACCTCGCTTGATTGAGCAACAAAAACGTCAACAATATCGCCCTTGACTCGAAAATTTGAACGGGCGATATCGACATCGTTTCTTTTATAGTTAATACCAATTAACTTCCAAATCAACTCATCTCTGTCCATTTTTTGTTTTGGACGAAGAGATATTGCAAGTTTGTAATACGTTTCGGGAGAACCAAGTCCATAAATACAACTAACTGAAGCAACAACGATGACATCTCTCCTCTCTCCAAGTGAACATGTCGCAGAGTTTCGAAGCTTGTCAATTTCGTCATTAATTGCCATGTCTTTTTCAATATAGGTGTCCGTTGACGCGACATAAGCTTCAGGCTGATAATAGTCATAATAACTGACAAAAAACTCGACACGATTGTGTGGAAAAAACTCTCGCATTTCATTGCAAAGCTGAGCTGCGAGAATTTTGTTATGAGCAAGAATGAGGGCTGGACGATTACTTTTTGCAATAACATTTGCCATGGTAAAAGTTTTGCCCGAGCCAGTGACTCCAAGCAACACTTGATTTTTTAATCCATCATTAACTCCATCAACCAACTTCTCAATCGCTTCCACTTGGTCCCCCATCGGAGAAAAAGGGGAAATTAATTTGTAGGTATTGTTTTTGTTTGATTCGCTCACATGTTTAGTATAACACATCAATGCACAATGCACAATTCATAATACACAATTATTTTAAAAATATTGAAAAATCTCTTGTTACGCTGACTCGCAATGAGTCAGGATGAGTGATTATTCAACACAAACGAAGACAGTTATTAATTGAGTCTCATTATCTTTGTGTTTTTTTGCATAAAATCACGAAGATAATTTTATTGTGAAATTCTACACACTTTTTCCTGCGAGGTGCCCAGTCGAGAGAGCGATTTGAATGTTGTAGCCCCCTGTTAGAGCATCGATGTCAAGCATTTCGCCAGCGAAGTAGAGTCCCGAAACAATCTTGCTTTGCATTGTTTTTGAGTCAACTTCTTTTGTGCTGACCCCACCAGATGTCACTATTCCTGCTTCAACCGGGGCTAGTCTTTTAACACCAAATTTCAACCCTTTGATGGATTTCACCAATCTCACCCTTTCCTCTTTTGTTATGCCATTAACTTCGCTATAAAATTTTATTCCACTTTGTTCAAGAACAATATCAATTAGACCTTTCGGCACTAGTTCATGCAAAATATTTTTAATTTGCTTGTTTTTGCTTTTTTCAAAATCACTTAATATTCTTTTGTCGAGTTGTTCATTAGTTAATGCTGGCTTTAAGTCAATTAATAACATTGCATTCTCAACGTTATGTTTGTTAATTAGACTCGACAAGCTTAAAATTATTGGCCCAGAAACTCCATTTGCAGTGAACAGCATTTCTCCGAAAAGGCTTTCTTTAAAATCTTCACCGCTAATTGTTGCAGTGACATTTTTCAAAGATTGTCCCTCTAATGATTTGACATCTTCATTCAAAATAATTGGAACTAATGCGGCTTTCAGTGGAACAATGGTGTGTCCTAGTTTTTTCAGAACATCAAAAATAGCACCGTCACTGCCCGTTGCTGGATAACTAATGCCGCCAGTTGCTAATATTATTTTATCAAATATTTTCGGAGTGCCAAAAGTAGCGTCTCCATCAATTTCAAATTTATCGCCGACTTTTTCAATGGACTTGATTCGTGAATTCAATTCAAGTCTTGCTCCGTTTTTTTGAGCTGCTACCATTAGTGCTTTTGTTATGTCACTTGCTTTGTCTGATTTTGGAAATGCTCGCCTTCCTCTTTCAACCTTGATTTTCGCTCCGTTTTCTTCAAAAAATACTATTGCTTCTTGTGGAGAAAGTGATGAGAGTGCGGAATAAAGAAACCTTTTGTTTGTCACAACATTTTCTAAAAATTCTTCCAAAGTGCAATCATTAGTGACATTGCACCTCCCTTTTCCAGTCAAATATAGCTTCTTTCCAGCCTTTTCATTTCCATCAAATATTACTATTTCTTTCGCATCTTTAACAGCACTTGCGGCCATCAATCCTGCGGGACCTGCTCCAACGATTGCTATTTTCATGACTATTCTATCTCCAAAAATTCATAGAGTCTTTTAGTGGTTTCTTCACTCAATTCGTGTTCAATTTTGCAAGCGTCAACTTCAGCAATTTCTTCACTGACTCCCAAAACCTTTGTGAGTAGCATGGTCACAGCTTTGTGCTTTTTCGTGATTTCTTTTGCAAGACGCTCTCCTTCACTCGTCAAACTCACTTGACCATAAGTTTCCTTATTTGCAAGTCCTTTTTTTACAAGGTTTTCAATTGCACGATGAGTTGAAGGCTTTGTCACTTTGAGCGCCATTGCCACATCAACACTTTTTACCGTTCCACCTTGTTTTGAAAGATTATAGATTGTCTCCAAATAATCTTCTCCGCTTTTTTTTAGTTCGTTCATTTTTTTTTATTAGAGTTTATTAGACCCGTAATTTTCCATAGGAACGGTTTTCTAAAAAAAGTAAAAATTTTTTTAAAAAACACCGTTCTCATGCCCAATTGCTATCGATTATTTCAGAGCAACATTGGTTTTGAAAATTTATTTCTTTTTCAGTTTTTTAGCACCTTCACCATCGCCACCAACATTAAGAACTGGAACAGCAAGCTTAATGTTATTTTCATCAAACAATAGTTTGAACTCGCGATTCAAGTCACGGTCAAGTTGCAATCTTTCGACTTCTTCACACTTTGCAACCACTCTTAAAACAACACCTCGTTCGTTAAAAAGTGCTATTCCCTTGTAGAACGGTCCTTCGCTGATGACTGGGTATTTTTCCGCAACAACTTCAAGATGTTTTGTGATAACTTCCTCAACTCGTTTAACGTCCTCGCCATATTCAATAGTCAAGTCACAAATTGCCAAACTTCTGTGCATTGTCATGTTGATAAACATTTTCAATTGACTGTTGTTAAGAACTTTTACATCTCCGATGATGCTTCTAATTCTTGTTGTTCTTATTCCAATATCTTCAATTTCTCCACGAAATCCGTTGACAGTGACAATGTCTCCGACTTGAAGATTATTTTCAAAAATCAAGAATAGTCCAGTCAATAAGTCGCTAATAAGTCCTTGCGCACCGAAACCGATTGCAATACCAAGAGCGCCGACAATCGCAGCGAGTATCGCTTGATTGATTCCCCAGACATTGAACAGCATGACGAGAATAATGATATAACCAACGTATTTAATCGCGCTTGACGCAAGCGAAACAACCGTTTTTCTGCGCTTTGTCGCATTGCCAACTGCCAAGAGTTTTATAAGAACACTTGCAAGAGTTATGACGATATACCCCAAAGATGCAACGACAACAGTTCTTATGACAAGTCTTAGAGTTGGGTGAGCTGAATCTGCATAATAAATTCTGATTTGTTCGCCATATTCATTCAAAATCGGCGCGCCATATTGATCATAGCCCATGGTGAACCTGTGTTGAAAAACATAGGTGTTCACAAAGTCAGTGAGAGCATGACCCACTCCAAAAATGGGTTGAACCAAAAATGACATCACCATCACTGACACAACGATTGCCGTGAAAATCAAAAAGATTATCATGTTACGAACTCTTTTTTTGCGTTTCTTTTCAAGATATGCGGCGAGGTTTTTCGGGCAATTGGTTTGTTGATTGCCAAAAATAGGAACAACTTTTGAAAATGCCTGTTTCAAGCCATTTCTCTTTTTTTCCTCTTCCGGGCACTCTTCTGGAATGATTTCTGGAATCAGCTCCTCTTCTTTCAATTTTTTTTCTTTTGGTGTTCTGTTTTTATTCATAATATGTTTTATATGTTATCATATTTAAAATGGACAAGTCAAGTAATTTCTATGCTAATTGTTTGACAGTGTCATGTTTTTTTGCTAAAATTATAAATATGCTTAAATTAAACAATGATTGGGACGATATCATTCGTGATGAGATTTTAAAACCTTACTACTTGGAGCTAAGAGAGTTTTTGAAGTTGGAATATACCACTCAAACTATTTTTCCTCCCATGCATGAAATTTTTTCAGCACTCCGAGAAACTTCTTATTCTGAAACAAAAGTCGTTATCTTAGGGCAAGACCCATATATTAATGAAGGCGAAGCCCATGGAATGGCTTTTAGCGTCAAACATGGCGCAAAAATCCCACCTTCGTTGAAAAACATTTTCAACGAAATCCACACTGATGTTGGAGCAACAGTCCCAAATAACGGCTATTTAATAAGTTGGGCAAAGCAAGGTGTTTTGATGCTTAACACTGTTTTAACAGTCCGCAAGGGAGCTTCAAAATCACACGCAAAAAAAGGCTGGGAAAAATTTACCACTTTTTTGATTGAAAAACTAAACGAAAAAAACAGTCCCATCGTGTTTTTACTTTGGGGAAGAGATGCTCAAACAAAAACGGAATTATTAACAAACTCTCGCCACCTAGTCCTTGCCGCCGCCCACCCAAGCCCTTTAGCAGGCGGAGCGTTTTTCGGTTGCAAACATTTTTCAAAAACAAACGATTTTTTAAAAAACAATAAACTAACTGAAATCGATTGGCAAATAGAAAACAATTAATAATGCTCAATTTTATTGCGCATTAAAAAATAAGGAGAAGAATATGTTAGATAAAAAATACCCAGCAGAACCCTACCGCATTAAGTCGGTTGAATATGTCAAGATGATTAACAAAGCAGAGCGTGAAAAAGTCATCAAAGAAGCGGGTTATAACACTTTTCTGATTAATTCAGAAGATGTTTACATTGACCTTCTAACCGACAGCGGAACAAATGCAATGAGCGACAGACAGTGGGCTGGACTAATGCTTGGAGATGAAGCGTATGCAGGGTCTAGAAATTGGCATCGCCTTGAAAAAACTGTCAAAGAATTGTTTGGCTTCAAACATGTTATACCCACACACCAAGGAAGGGGTGCAGAAAACATTCTCTCGACTCTTGCAATCAAAAAAGGACAATACACCCCCGGAAATATGTATTTCACCACCACTCGTTACCACCAAGAAGCGAACGGTGGGATTTTTCATGATATCGTTATTGACGAAGCTCATGACACAACTATTCATCACCCTTTCAAAGGCAATATTTGCCTAAAAAAACTGGAAGACCTCATCAAAAAAGTTGGAGCGGAACAAATCGCTTATGTTTGCCTTGCTGTCACTGTCAATCTTGCTGGTGGTCAACCAGTTTCAATTGAAAACATGAAAGCAGTTCGAAAGCTTTGTGACAAACACAAAATTAAAATCTTCTATGACGCAACAAGATGTGTTGAAAACGCTTATTTCATTAAAGAGCGCGAAAAAGGTTATGCAAATAAAAGTATTAAAGAAATCGTTTTTGAAATGTTTTCATATGCTGATGGTTGCACAATGAGCGGAAAGAAAGATTGTCTAACTAATATCGGCGGATTTTTGTGCATGAATGACGAAGAAATGTTTTTGCGTGCAAAAGAGTTAGTCGTCGTTTTTGAAGGAATGCCCTCTTATGGCGGAATGACTGGACGCGATATGGAAGCAATGGCAATTGGACTTGAAGAAAGCGTTCAAGAAGAATACATTGAACACCGCATCAAGCAAGTTCGCTATCTCGGAGAGCAACTTCTCGCTGCTGGTGTTCCAATCATGGAGCCAATTGGCGGTCATGCTGTTTTCCTTGATGCAAGACGCTTCTGCCCTCATTTGACTCAAGAACAACTCCCTGCTCAAGCATTAGCTGCAAGGCTTTATGTAGAGAGCGGAGTTCGTTCAATGGAAAGAGGAATTGTTTCAGCTGGACGAGATATCAACACTGGAAAAAACCATGCTCCAAAACTAGAACTTGTTCGTTTGACAATTCCAAGACGTGTCTACACTTATGCCCACATGGATGTTGTCGCTCGCGCAGTTATCGACATTCATAAAAATAGCAAAAGCATCAGAGGCTTAAAGTTTGTTTATGAGCCAAAAATGCTTCGTTTCTTCAATGCAAGATTTGAAGAAATCTAAGGTGTCTTCAATACTTTTGTGAGAAATTGTTTTTACTAGAAACTCTCCCTCAAAAAGGTCAAAGACCCATGTCAAGTATCTTCAATACTTTTGTGAGAAATTGTTTTTACAAGAAATCCCCCGACAAGAGGGTCGAAGACCCATGTCAATTTTTTGAGTTAAAGTCGGAAATTTCTCTTTCGCAAGTTTTTACAAAAAACAACCGGTTTCGACTCAAAAAGACCCATGTCAAGCATCTTTGATGCATTTGTCAGAGAATTTTTAGCAATAGCAATCTTTCGCAAATGGGCTGAAAGCCCTTGTCAACAGTCTTCGACTGCTTTGTCGGGTTCTGCGTGTATTTGCACTCTTCGTCAAACGGGTCGAAGACCCCTTGTCAACAGTCTTCGACTGCTCTGTCGGGTTCTGCATGCATTTGCACTCTTCGTCAAGAGGGTCGAAGACCCCTTGTCAACAGTCTTCGACTGCTCTGTCGGGTTCTGCGTGTATTTGCACTCTTCGTCAAGAGGGTCGAAGACCCCTTGTCAATTAAAAATGTTTCTTACTTAAAAAATCTAACAAAACAAACAACAAAAGGACTCCACTTGGGTAGTCCTTTTGTTGTTTGTTTTGTTGATTCATGCATCAAATTATTTTTTGTTCAATTTGTCAGCAAGCTTTTTTGTTGTTTTTGCCAACTCATCAAATGCTTTTGCCAAATCCTCGTCTTCTTTCGCTTTTGGTTTTGCTTTTATTGCAGTCTTTTTGACTGGCGCTTTAAGTTCATCTCCCGGCTTTCTAATGACTTGTTTTTTGACAGTCGTTGCAGGCTTTGCCGTGGTTGCTCTTGGCTTATAGGTTGTAGTTTTTTTGACTGGCGCTGGCGAGACTTCTTCAACTGGAGCTTCTTCCGTTGCGATCGCCTCTTCCGCGATTGGAACAACCTCCTCCGTGACCACTGGTTGCTCAATCACAGCTGAATGAACCTCCTCAGCAACCACTGGAGCAACAACTTCTTCTTCAACAGTTGAAACTGGTTGTTCAACACTAGGGGCAAATTTGTCAGTCACAGATTCTGGCTCAAACTTGTCAGTAACACTCTCTCTCATCAGTTCAGATGGGATTGAAGCAACAAACTCTGGCTCGTTTGCATTAGTAAATAAATCTGGCTTAACTGTTGTGACACCCTCCGGCAAGATGCAAAACTTGATTCTGTCGCCCGCATTATAGTCCACTACATCATCAACGATTGCAGTGAAGTAATCTTTCACTCCATTAACTTTTGCATAGACGACTGTTCTTGAACCCAAAACATCTGTTGCAATAACAGGTGCTGAGAATGTTGCTTTTGAGTATTTTTGAATATCCGCTTTTCTGACAGAAATCTTTATTGGATTCACAAAAGTTGTGAATCCTCCGTTTTGATTTAGTCCCGAATGAGTTGGAGTTGAAACTTTCACTCCCGGGAATTTGACAGATGCAAGAGTCCCTATTTTGACCTGCGAATACGCTTCGTTTTGAGTGATTCGTCTTGATGCAGTCAGCTTTTCAGAGGTGTCGATGTCGCGAAGAATGACTTTGTTAACATCAACATAAAATGTGACGTTTTTGCCATGATCAAGAGCGCATTCTGGAGCGTGCTTTGAAACAAGATATCCGCGCTTGCCTTCAACTTGAGTGTAGACCGCTGTGAAACGTTGAAAACGCTCTGCAAAGTCAACAGTTCCAGAAACAGTGAAGAATTCGTGTGGACGCTCAAGCCCGCCCGCTTCTTCATAGGCATTTCTGTCAAGAAGGTCTTGTGGCGCGATTTCAAGGAACACTTCTCCGCCAAGGTTTTTAAAGTCGACGATTCTTTCAATTGACGCATTATTCAATGTCGCAGTTGTGTCACCAAAAGTCAAATGCAAACCTTTGTCATCTTGAATGAAATTTGAGCGAATTTTGTTAAACTTCGGAACACCCATAATAGATTGCTCTGTCGTTGGGTCAAACAAGTGAATGTGGTTCGCATCAATTGCCAGACGAACAGTTTCGCCTTGAACCGCGTTGCTTCTTGCATCAATTCTCGCAACAGTATAGTCCTCTTTGCCGTCGACTTTCATGTAGAGAATTGTTTCATTTCCGAGTTTTTCAATAACATCAACATACGCTTCAATTGTCGTTTGAGGAGACGACGCAATAAAAATTTCTTCGTCTTTAATGTCTTCTGGACGAACTCCAAGAATAACATCTTTCCCGAAATAAGTGTCGTCCATAATTCTTTTATATTGAGAAACTGGGATTTCAATTTTGTTTTCTTTTTCTCCCTTTTCTTTGTCTCCAAAAACAGCGAACACTTTTCCAGTTTCACGAACCAGTTTCGCGTTGAAAAAGTTCATTTGTGGAGAGCCTAGGAAAGACGCAACGAAAAGGTTGTCTGGGTTATCATAAAGGTATTGAGGGGTGTCGACCTGCATGATAAGACCATCTTTCATGACAACGATTCTCGTCCCCATCGTCATCGCTTCTGTTTGATCATGCGTGACATAGATAAAAGTTGTTGCAAGTTTGTTGTGCAATTTCGTGATTTCTGTTCTCATTTGAACGCGAAGTTTCGCGTCAAGGTTTGAGAGTGGTTCGTCAAGCAAAAATACTTTTGGCTCACGAACAATTGCTCTTCCCAATGCAACACGCTGACGCTGCCCACCCGAAAGGGCTTTTGGTTTTCTTGAAAGAAGCGGAGTAATCCCTAGAATTGCAGCCGCTTCTTTGACTCGCTTGTCAATTTCTGGCGACGGCATTCTTCTGAGCCTCAATCCAAAAGCCATATTGTCATAAACAGTCATGTGAGGATAAAGTGCATAGTTTTGGAAAACCATCGCGATATCGCGGTCTTTTGGCTCAACATCATTAACGATTCTGTCGTCAATGTGAAGTTCCCCCGCTGAAATCTCTTCAAGACCCGCAACCATTCTCAAAGTTGTCGATTTTCCACAGCCCGATGGTCCAACAAAAACAACGAACTCTTTGTCTTCAATTTCAAGATTAAAATCCGAAACCGCCTTAACGCCACCCGGATAAATCTTGTCAATATGCTTAAGTTTTAAACTTGCCATTTTTCTCCTTAATTAGTGCAAAAACTTGCACTATATTGTTTTTCTTTATAACATTATTATATAACATTCTAGCAATCTTAATCAACAAAAAAAAGCACAAATATTTTTGTGCTTTTTTTTGATATTGAAATGGATACAATGCGGGAGCCAAGTCGTCCGTCCCTACAATAATATTATTCGTTAATATTATTCGTTGATTCATTTGCAAAGACAATGTAACTCTAAGTAAGTTGGCATTCAAAACACCACACAACTACATACTAATAAAACTATTCGGGCTTGCGATATCACCCCTGCAATTTTTACTATCTAATTAAAATATGGAGGTTACATCGCGAGCCCGGACAAATTTTAACAACCATTGTGCATTGATTAATTGGTTAAATCAACTCAAAATTAAAGCTTCCTTGTTCGAGTCCATTGACTATCAATGTTATTGCGTGTTTTCCTAAATAATGCTTTCGGGTGCTGTGATCGGCTAATGGATGTTTTTTAAAATAGTGCTTTGTTTTGTTTTCTTTTAATGTTATTTCTGATATTTGAAAAATTTTGCGATTTTGTTTTCCATTTGACTTCATGTAGTCAACGCCATATTCCAGTCGTGCTTTGGTCATCTTTTTGGCTTTTATTTCAAATGAAAATTCCAAACTATCACCCAATTTGATTAAGTTTTCTTTGATAGCAAAATTGCTGACTTCTATCGCCTCGACATCGCCAAGTCCGAAGATTGCAAGGGCTTCTGGTTTGCTTTTCTTCAAAAGAGTTCGAAGTCCGTGTTTCACTATCCAATTTGTTTTTTCGTTTTCACCATACCATCGTTTTGCAATTTCAATCACGAGTTCAGGATGAGTTTTTGAAATATCGTTAATGTTGTTAGCGACACTTTTTCGAACATATAACGATACATCTTCTTTCAATTCTTCAAGAATTGAAAGAATTGGTGACGGGTCAATCTTGTATTTCGGCAGTCCCATTGCCCATGGAAGTGCAGGGCGACAACCCTCGCTTGAGAGTCTTCTTAGATGCTCATTATCACTTTTTGACCACTCTCGCATTTGAGACATCATTCGCTCTTCATGTTTTATTATGAACGGTCTAACTGCAAATTCTGACGTGAAGTGCTTTGTGAACAATGCTAGTGCCGACATTGAAATGTTCCAATATTTTTCATCCAGTCCATAGTTTGCAACATAGAGTGTGAAAGATTCCATGACAAAACCCTCTTTAATTTTGCCTATTGCTTGCATTAGTATTTTTATTGCAGTTTCATAGTCCTTTGGCAAATATTCTTTAAATCGCTCGCAAACAGCTCTGCAACGTTGCATTAGTTCGAGACTATTCCAACTTTCATTAATTGTTTCACGAACAAAACCAGCTGCGTCAAAATCATTATGGACTGATTTTATTGCCTCGGCAACCTCTTTAATCACCTCAAGATTTATTAGATTTTTCATTGGTTCTGCCATTGTTTTTCCTCGCCAGTTGCTTCAATTTTTTGATTGGGGATGTCAATAATTTTGTCTGTCAATTCTCTTGCCTCCACTTTGTCATGGGTGACGAATAGTGTTGTTTTTCTTTCTTCTTCCCAGAGGTTTTTGAATATGTCCATGACTGTTTTTTTGATGTCTTCGTCCAGTCCTTTGAATGGCTCATCCATTAGAAGCAATTTTGAGGGAGTCAGAAACGCTCTTGCAAGGGCAACTCGTTGAGCCATGCCTCCCGATAATTCATGCGGGTAGAATTTGAGACTATCTTTCAATCCAACTTTGTCGAGCATTTTTACTATTTTCTCTCGTCTTTCAACTTTGTCTTTTAACAATGAAGACAGAGCAAAATCTAGGTTTTTAAAGACTGTTTTTTGAGGAATTAGGCGAGGTTCTTGAAACATGTAGGATATGTTTTCCTTGCACATTTTCTCATGGCGCACTCCGTCAATTTCGATTGTTCCATTGTAGTCAATAAGTCCAGCGATTGCGTTTAGCAATGTCGTTTTTCCAACACCCGAAGCACCCATGATTGCGGAAATTTTCCCGCTTTCAAATTCACATGAAAAGTTATCAAAAACAATTTTGTCGCCGAACAATTTTGAAAAGTTCAAAATTTTTATATTCATTTATTTTTCACCTCCCTTTCGTCTTTTCCACGACATGGAAAAGTAAGCAATCAATCTGATCGCACCTTCAAGAAAGAAACTCAAAATGACTGCAAATGTTAGCCACATAAAAAGCAACCCTCCGCCGTCAATGTTCGCCCTCCACATTGCAGTCCCAAGGTCATTAACAACCGCAAAACTCAAAATTTCCGCGGCAATCGTGACTTTCAACCCCATCCCAATCCCTGCTATTGAAGAAGCAAAAAGATGAGGAAGCATGTGAGGGATATAGATATCGACTAATTGCCTCATGAACGACACCTTGTGAACACGTGCCATTTGCAACAACTTCGAGTCCGTTTCTTTAATAGCAGCATAAAAATTTTCATACATCACTGGAAAAATCATCAAAAAGCCGATTACAATGACAGCGACTGCTTGACTAATCACGATAAAAAAAAGAATGAAAACAATGCCAATGGTCGGCAAAGCACGGAGAACGGTCACAATTGGAGAAAGAAAATGTCTTATTCCATCTTTCCATGACGCCAAAACTGCGAATAAAAAACTAATAGCAAATGAAACTGCAAATGCAACAAGAACTTTCCAAAGAGTGTTCCAAACATTTCTCCATAGTGCTGATGTTCCAGCAACATCTCCCATTTGCCTTAAAACTTGGATTGGAGACGGGATAACTTCGGAGAGAGCAAAATAGGTCTCTGCAAGCAACCACCAAATCGCAATCATAAATAAAACAGAAGCTGTGATCCAAAAATATTTTTTGAATCGCTTGCTCGATTTTAATTTGTTAAAAAAGTTTTTCATTTAGATTTTTCAATGTTCTGTTTTTTGATTAAGGTTGAAATTATTCGGGCGGGAGATTTCCCATCCCTGCACAAGTTTATGTGTTCCATTTAAAAAAATAAACTGCCAGCAGGCGATAAAATATCGTCAATTTTATGTCAAGAAGCACACTTCGATTATTTGCTTTCTTCTAACTTCGTTCATGTGCGTCTTATGAACAATACTTCTCCTCCTCTCCACAATAGTAGTTTTTGGTTCTCATTGTAGGGGTGGTATTTTATTGTCCAGATAGTTTTATTCTAGTCCAATATCTTCCGAACTCATCATGGTTAATTCAGTTACAAAAGGCTCTGCTAGAAGAGCGAATCGCGCGTCTTGGATTGCTGCACGTCTTCCGAGCATTGTTGCAAGCACTTCGGCATCAGTTGTTAGTTCAACTATGTTAACTGCGTTTTCACGAACTGGTGATTCGGGAGTCACCCAATTGACTTCAAGTCCCGCCCTTATTAATATTGTTGTCAAAACAACCCCCGGAGAGGCATTTCGTTGGAATGCAAAAATCGTCTCTCCGACCAAGCCCTCAAGACTGTTAACCCCTCCAGTTCTTTCATAGTTTTCGACAATATGAAGAAGTCCCCACATTACAATCCCTGCAATAACATAGTTATTGCCCATCGCATTGAACCTTTGAGCGGCAAGATTAATCGGAGCAATTGCAAAATCCGCAAGACCACCGTTGACTGCAGACATTAATTGTGGTGGCATGACCATTTGAAAATCAAATTCGATTTCTCTTTGATCATATTGCACTCTTGGTTGATAATGAAACATATGAGCTGCGGCAATCATCGGAGCGCCCGCTGGAACAAAGAAAGAAAACTGTCCACTAATTTCTCCAACGTCATCTCCATTTTCTGGGTTGAAATAAAATTCATCAGTTGGCAGTCTTCCTCCAACTGATTGAGGGTTAACTGCATGAAGTTCGGTTAAAAAAGTGTTAACCGATTCACGACTTTCTGTTGCATTCTGAAAATTAAAAACATCTTGACCCGAACCCAAAATAAAGGTTTCGATTATATTCGTTTGAGGCATGCCAGCAACGTTCAATTCATTCCTAACAAGCCTTGCTGTTTCGCCTGCGTTCTCGCGAGCAAAATCAACCGAAGACTCCACCATGCTAACGACCGCATTAACAAATGATGGATTGCTCTTAGCGAGTTCTCGGCGAACCAAAAGGGCAACTTGAGGATAAGAAAACCCAAATTCATCTTCCCACTCTCTTTGCATGTCGAATGCAATTCTAAAAGTTGATTCATCCCCTGTTGGACGAACACACGCCATAATGGTTGTCAAACTCAAAACAAGCGTTAACGCTATTAAAATCAATTTTTTCTTCATTTTCTCTTCCTTTTTTGATTTGATTTTGTTACTCTGATGCTGACACTACCTACAACCGCAACTTGTTACGAGGGCGATTGCTGCGAAATTATTGTGCATTGATATATCCTTCGCCGTTGTTTTAATTTTTTAAGCTTTGTTTTTTAGGAGCCACTTTGTTTTTTAAATAATGTTCAATAGCAGGCGCGACGCACGCCCTCTTTTGCGTCAAAAGACACTCCTAGATTATTCGCTTTCTGCCTAACTTCATTTAGGGTTGCTTTATAAACACACGCCCCCCCCTTTTGTATCAAGGGTCACACCTAGATTTCCAACCTTGCGTTAACCTCGTTTAGGTGTGCCTTATGAACAATAAGCCTCCCCTACATTTTACGTTAATCATTGAAAATCGCCAACTATTCCACTTTTTCGATATTTTCTTCGCCTTCTAGAAATTCTGGAATTTCATCTTCTCCTTGCTCGGCATAGTTTGGCAATGAGTCGATGTCTTTAAAAAGGCTTGCTTGCGAACCCGAAGAAGGCGTTTCAAGGACTTTTATGCTCTCCAAAAGATTTTCATAGTCAGGTAAATCTGCCAAAGTGTTGAGGCGAAAACGCTTCAAAAACTCTTCTGTGGTTCCAAAAAGAAATGGGTTTCCGATTGCATCTTTTTTTCCAACAACTTCAATCATGTCGAATTTTAACAAAACTTGAATTGCATAATCACAATTCACTCCTCGAATTTGTTCAATTTCAAGACGTGTTATCGGTTGCTTATAAGCAACTATTGCAACTACCTCCAGAGCCGAATTTGAAAGTCTTGACTCTTTTATTGGAGTCAATGCTTTTTTTAAGATTTCAGCATACTTTGGATTGGTGCAAAGTTGCGCTTTTTTGTTATAGGTAATAAGATGAATTCCACTCTCATCACAATATTTTTTTTGTAGTCTTTCGATTGAACGACGAACTTCTGACTTTTGAACGATAAGCATTGATGCAATTTCTTCAACCGACAACCCCTCTCCAGAAACGAAAAGGAGCGCTTCCAACGCACTATCTAAATCCTCAATGTGTAGATTTTCCATAAATCTCCTTAGTTAATTTAATATTGAATATGTGTTGCAGGATACTTATTAGGGGTTGCTATGTTCAACAGCAATCTCCGTCCAAAAGACCATTTTTATTCTTACTTATTCAATATCCAACGACTCTCCGTCTCCTTCGTGTCTTTTGATTGCAATTTCTTGAAAAGCATCATCTTGGGTGACCATTATTACTTGCAGTTTCAATAACTCCAAAAGCGCTAGGAAAGTGTTAATAATTTCACTTTTGGTGTGATCTGTGTCGAATAGTTCTGAAAATTTGATTTTGTCTTTTTCAACCATTATTTGTTTGATTTGCTCAATTTTGTCGGAAACAGTGAAACGGTCAAGCTGAATTTTTCTTTCGGTCACCAAGAGCGCTTTTTTCTCAAGTTTCAAGAACAACTTCTTCAAAGCGTTCATGAGACCCTCTTTGTTCATGTCTTTCAAAATGACATCGGGGTCGCCAAGTTGCGAAAAGTCCGACTCTTTATAATATGCCCCGATTGTCTCTTTTTCTTTTATTTCCTCGAAAGCTTCTTTCAAAATTCGATACTCTTCAATTTTTTGAATAAGTTCTCTTTTTGCACTGTTCGTCTCTTCAATGTCTTTTTCACTCGGCAACAATGAACGAGATTTTATCTCAATGAGTTGTGTCGCAACGATTATGAATTCGCTCGCCTTTTCCAAATCAAGGTCGTTTGTCTGTTCCATATAAGACAAATATTGCTCGGTTATATTCGACATAAAAATGTCTTCAATCTTGATTTTTTCGACTTTGACAAGATGCAACAACAAATCAATCGGCCCGTCAAATTGGTCGAGTTTTATTTCATGGGCTTCATACTCACCCTCATTTTTCAGTTTTTCTATGTAGTCATGAAGCCTTTGAAGTTTTTTTGCTTCTTCTTCAGAAACAACTCCCTTGAATGTTTCGAGCCTGACTTCCTCAACTTCAATATCATTTTTACTTTCTTTATCCATAATAATATTGCCCTCCTCCGCCCAGAATCAATCTCCAAAACGACTCCCAAATCCAAATAAAACCGCCAGACACATAATTCACACCATAGCGAAAATAGAATCCAAAAAAATCAATATATCTCAGTCCATTTTCATAGATTGGGTGTCCTCTTAATCCAGTGAATTGAAAAATCAAATTCATCCCAATGAGCCCCATCAAAATAAACTGACCATATCTCCTCATCCACTTGACAATTCTGTTGTCATGACGAGTGAAACTCTCGATGACACGAAATCCGTCGAGAGGAAAAATCGGCAAAAGATTGAAAATGATTAGAGCAATGTTAATAGTGACAGACGAAAACAAAAGCCAAAACAGAAATTCAACAAGTCTATCTGATGCATCTTGACCAAATGTTATGAATCCTCCAGTGAACTCCATTCCTCCAGCCCCTGTTGCAAAAATGAGTCCAACAAAAATTGAGAAAAAGAACGCTAGTATTAAATTAGTGGTGACTCCTGCAATTGCGGTTGTGAAAATTCCTCTTCTTTGTTTTCGAAAATTCAACGTGTTGACTGGAACTGGTTTTGCAAAACCAAAGCCTGCGACAAGAAGCAAAATAAAACCGAAAATGTCAATATGTTTGATTGGGTTAAAAGTCAACCTCCCCATTGCTTTTGGAGTGTTGTCACCATTCCAAACCGCGACTCTAGCATGAGCATATTCATGAAAAGTCATGGCAATAACAATTGCCATGATTGATGCTACCATTCTAAGGGGCTCAAAATTATTGCCGAAAAAAAACATACTTAAGAAATGAAAAATGAACAACGCACAACGCATAACGATTGTTAGAAAATTAAAAATATATTTCTATCCTTCGTTATGCATTATGCATTTTTCATTATGCATTGAAATTAGCAGTCATTGCGAACCAAGTCTTCATAGGTTTGTGGCTGAACAATATACCTTGACTCCTTGCCTTTAATCAAAACTGTTCCCGGAACAAGGTTACGGTTGTAGTTCGATGCCATTGCATAGTTATAAGCACCCGTTGTGAAAACAGCAAGAATGTCACCTCTTTTTGCTTCTGAAATCATGACTTGCCCAATGACCATGTCTCCGCTTTCGCAACATTTTCCTGCAACCGTTACTTTTTCGTTCATTGATGAATTCAAGCGATTCGCGATTGCTGCGTCATACTTCGCTTCATAGAGAGCGTATCTTGGGTTTTCAAACATTCCACCATCAACGCTGATATACTTCTTGCGCTTCAAATCTTTGATTGAACCAACTGTGTAGAGAGTTGTTCCCGCTTGGGCGATAATCCGTCTTCCCGGTTCAATAATCAATTTTGGAGGAGTTATTTTTAATTTCTCAATATGTTTATTAAGTGTTCCCACAATCGCTTCAATATATTCAGAAATCGCATGAGGTTTGTGAGCATCGACGTAACGAACACCAAAGCCACCACCAACATTCAACTCTTTGATTTCAACGTCAAAATTCTTTTTGATATCGGCAACAACTTGACACATTTTTTTCGTTGCTTCAATGAATGGAGTAAGTTCAAAAAGTTGAGATCCAACATGACAATGAAGACCAATGAACTCCAAGTTTGTTGATGTCAACATTCTAACAATCGCTTCGTATGCTTGTCCGTCATCTAATCCAAGACCAAACTTTGAGTCGACATTCGCGGTTTGAATGTGTTTATGGGTGTCTGCATCAACTCCAATGTTGACCCTTAGCAAAACCTTTTGCTTGACATTAAGGCTTTTTGCAACAACATCAATCATCTCTATTTCGTCAAAATTGTCGACAACAAATGCATGAATCCCAGCCTTGACACCTTGAGCAATCTCAAGTTGAGTTTTGTTGTTACCATGAAAATAGACTTTTTCCATGTCATAGCCAACGCTAAGAGCTGTGAACAACTCTCCTCCACTGACAACATCAAGCCCAAGACCTTCTTCATTCATCAAAAGCAAAATTGCTTTTGAGCAGTTTGCTTTTGAAGCATAACAAACCAAGCCATTTGAATATGACTTTGCCATTTCATCGCGGAATTCTCTTGCGTGTTTTCGAATAATTTCCTCATTCAAAACATAAACCGGAGTTGGATATTTTTCAACGATATCCAAAACATCCATTTCTCCGATGACCAAGTGTCCATTTTTATTTATTGATAATCCTTCGTTTAATTTCATAACTTAGCCATGATAACATTATTAAATAGTTAAGTCAAGCATTAGATACACAAGTGCTAAAAAAAACAAAACAAATCTAAAACATGTTTTTTTATTTGATTAATTAAAAAATAATTCAAATCTAAATAAATCAGCGATAAATTTTATCATAAACATAAACTCGTGAGAGATATTTTTGTTGATTTATCCAATCACCCGCAACCAATTTGAAAATGACGAAGTATTAACTCAAAAAGATAAGCGAATATTTTCACACGCTCGCCTTTTTGATATTTTAGGTTATAATTTTTGGAAGTCAATCGCAGATTGAGCAATCCAGCAAGAGTTATTTTTATTAACTATGTCACGCATACTACTCTAAATTTTAGCACTTTATTGCAACAAATCGGTGTAATTCCCAACAGAGTAACCTTTTGCCGACAACTTTGGAATAAGTTGCTCGAGCATTTTTGGAGTTCCCGAATTTGAGATATGCAACAAGATTATTGCTCCCGGGTGAACTCTTGATGCGATTTTGTCAGAAGATTTTGTTGCGTCAATTGGCGTCTTTCCCCAGTCGACAATTGCAACACTCCACATCATTGTTTTGAGTCCTCTTTCATTTGCTATTTTCAACGACTTGTCGTCAAAACGTCCAGAAGGCGGACGAAAGAAGTGTATTTTGTGGTCGGGATGTTTTTCATAGAATTTTTCATCAAAACCAGTAATGTCTTTTGTGACACCTTCTGTGTTTAATTTCGGCAAATCTTTGTGCTTGTCGGTGTGATTTCCGATATTATGGCCGTCTGCAATCATTCTGTTGACAAGCTCTGTTTCTTTGAGGTAGTTGCTACACAAAAAGAAAACCGCCTTGATATTATTTGCTTTGAGAATGTCAAGAACTTCGTCAGTGTAGCCTGCTTCATAGCCGAGGTCGAAAGTTAAATAAACTTTTTTTTCTTCAGTTTTGTGAAAGAAAAATCCGTTGTTTTCTTCAAGCACTTTTTCCGCTTCATAGCCTGCTGTTGGAATTTGTTCTTTTGTGTTGGGATTTATTCCCCAGTCAATGCCGTTACTTGCGAATGCATTCAAAACGGTTGCGTTGAACAAAAAAGCAAACGCAATAGCAACTAAAGTGATTATTGTTAATTTTTTCAATAGTGTTTTCATGCAAATAATATGTGTTAGATTGCATGATTTAATGCATTGTTAAACTGTAGTTTGCTTCTTGACTTAAAGCGGACATAAAGATAGTGTTGTTTTCAAAGTGAAACAACACTATCTTTAAAACTAAATTGTTGCTTTCGCTGTTTTAAAGTTTTAATTATTGTTATTGGATAATTAAGACAGCCCAAAATACTACTTCTAGTCAACCCTCAACTAAATGTTTGTTAAAATTATTTTTTAACTAATCATAGTTAACTTTTTATCTTAACTCTAAAAAAGTGACTCCTCTGTCGCCTTCACCATAGCCACCATATCGAACTGATTTTATTGCTTTATGTTTTTTGAAATAGTCTTGAACTCCAATTCCAAGAGCCCCTGTTCCTTTGCCATGGACAACTCTAATGTGAGTTATGTCTAGCATAATAAGCGGTTCAATCATTTCGATTGCTTCAAAAACGGTTAATCCAAGGACTTTTATTTCCTCTTCTTTGCGAACTTGTTCTGTTTTTTCCGCGGTCGGCTTTGAATATTTTGAAACCTTCGCTTGGTTAGTTTGTTTTGGCTTTTTCAAAGTAACACTTTCAACTAGTGCTAAGTCTGTCAATTTTACTTTTGTCACAACACTTCCACAAATTACTTCCGCTTCTTTTTTGCCTTTTTGAAATGACTTGATTTCTCCTGTTGTTCCAAATTTTTTCAAAACAACTTTTGTTCCAACAATCAATGTGTTCGGATTGACTTCTTTGTGAAAAACCTCTTCTTCAGCCTCATCTTCCTGTTCAAGAAGAAACTGTTTGTCTTCAATTCTCCGCTTTAGTTGTCGCGCCTTGAAAAGGGCTTCATCGTCATTCTGCTTTTGCAATTCCTTCATTTGTTGCATAATTTCATCAACTTCAAACAGCTTTGATGAGATTATTCTTTTTGTTTCTAGCTGAGCAGTTGCTTTGATCTTTTCAAGTTTTTCTTCAAGTGTTTTTTTGTCGCGTTTAAGTTTTTCAGATTCAATTTTAGCTTTCTTGTTTAGTGCCTCCGCCGACTCCAATTCCTCCATAGCTCTTGCTTTCGCTTCTTGCGCACGCTTTAAAACATCTTCAAATTGGACTTGATTCTTGTCAAGAGATTTGTTTGCTTCTTTCAAAATGTAGTCATTAATACCAAGAGTTGATGCAATCTTGAGTGCGTTTGATGTCCCGGGCAAACCAACAACCATTTTGAATGTTGGTTTTAATGTCCCTTCGTCGAACTGCATGCTTGCGTTCATTATTGTGTTGTTGAGAAGTGCATATTCTTTTAGTTCTGGATAATGAGTTGTCACAACAGCACAAGCTTTCATGAGTTCCAAATATTTTATTATCCCTTTTGCGAGAGCAACACCCTCAATCGGGTCTGTCCCCCCTCCAACCTCATCGAACAAAACCAGACTTTTATTAGTCAAATTGTTTGTTATATTAACAATATTAACAATATGAGACGAAAATGTAGAAAGTGCATTTTCAATGCTTTGTTCATCTCCAATATCGCAATAAATTGAATCGAATATTGCAATTTCGCTTTGTTCTTTACACGGCACCTTTAAACCGATATATGCCATTAGGCACATGAGTCCAGTTGTTTTCAATGCAACAGTTTTCCCACCAGTGTTTGGACCAGTTATTAAAAGCATCTTGTAGTCTTTTCCAAAAGCAATGCTGACGGGAACAACCTTGCTTCTTTCAATAAGCGGGTGGCGGGCATCTTTTAAATCGACCATGCCTTTTTCATTCAAAGTCGGCTCAGTCCCTCTAATTTCGGTCGAATAAGCGCATTTTGCAAATACTATGTCTGTCATAACACATGCATTTTGACAAAATTTAATGTTTTTGACCTCACTTGCAACAATGATTGTGAGTTCTTTCAAAATACGCTCAATTTCTTTTTGCTCCAATATTTTCACGCTTTTAATTTCGTTGTTCATCTGAACAACCTGAATTGGTTCAATAAAAACGGTCGAACCTGTTGCTGATTGATCGTGAATTAATCCCGGGATTTGATGACGGAATTCTGATTTGACGGGCAAAACAAATCTCCCGTCTCGAATGGTGACTATGGCTTCTTGAAGATATTTTGAATAAGTTTGAGAGCGAATAAAGCTGTTGACTTTTTCTTTAATACTGTTATTGAGTGTTCGAAGTTTTATTCTCAATTCTTTGAGTTTTGAACTCGCATCGTCTTTCAAGGAGTTTTCATTTTCAATCGCATTATCTATTGATTCTTCAAGTTTTTTGTTAGGTTCTGCCATACTAATCACTCTTTTCAATTCGACAACATCTCCCCCACACGAAGAAATTTCTTTTTTTGTTATTCTGCATGAACGCAATAGCCTTGATATTTTCAATAATTCAATTGGTGAAAGAGTCACTTCGATCGTCGCCTTTTCCAAAACTTCCAAAACACAGTCAAATGGAACAATTGGCGAAAGATTATATTTTTCTTTCACCAAATACGCTTCTTGTGTCAAATTTTGAAAAGTCTCAATCTCTTTCCTATTCGTGGATGGGCGCGTTTTTAAAACCTCTTCTTTTGACGGAGTTGAAACAGCATAAGCGGACAAGATGTCCAACACTTTATCAAACTCCAAAATCCTGCAAGTTCTCTCGTCAATCATGCAAACAGTATACCATGAACTAAAACGAATGTCACGCAATATCAACTTGAATATTCAATCTGTTTTTACAAATACTAGTTTTGAAAAAGGCAATTTTTATTGCATGAGGGACAAACTATGTCGGGAATAACACTATTAAATGGCAAAAATTATGACTTTGTTGTTGAAAAGAAAGAAACGGTCAAGGCTCAAAAATTAGATACCACTTCAAAAAAAAGAGAAAAGCAGACTCTTTTTTTTCGAAATTATCCAACAATAATTTCGAACTCGTCGGTCGTTGCAAGCAGAGAAGGCAAAGGTCCTATCGGAAATTTTTTTGATGAAATAATAGACAACACGAAATTAGACAAGAAATGCTTTGAAAAATCTGAAATACGCATGATGGAACATTCAATAAACATCGCTTTGAAAAAATCTGCACTTACTCTTGATGATATTGATATTTTTTTGGCGGGAGACTTGCTAAATCAAATCACGACTTCTAGCTTTGTTGCACGCAAGCTGTCCCTTCCTTTTTTGGGATTATATAGCGCTTGTTCAACATTCACCGAATCTTTAGCACTTGGTGCCATGATGGTTGATTCTGGATTTTGTGAGAATGTTTTGTGTTCAACCTCAAGTCACTTTGCTACAGCTGAAAGACAATACCGATTTCCTCTTGAATTTGGAAATCAACGCCCACCCTATGCCCAATGGACTGTGACTGGAAGCGGAAGCACAATTTTGTCAAGCAAGTTTAGTGGAAATAGTAATGAAAAAATTTGTGTGACAAGCGCAACAATTGGAAGTGTTGTGGACTTTGGAATAAAAGATATTTCAAACATGGGGGCGGCGATGGCACCAAGCGCGCTAAGCACATTAATAAACCTTTTCAAAAACACTAACACTATTCCATCAGACTATGACCTAATTGTGACGGGAGATCTCGGAAAACTTGGCTCAGATATTTTGAGGCAACTAATGAGCGAACAAGGCTATGATCTGGGACAAAACTACACAGATTGCGGAAATTTGATTTACAATGTCAAACAAAAATGTTACCAAGGGGGCAGTGGTGCTGGTTGCAGTGCGGCAGTTTTTAATTCGTTTTTGATGCAAAAAATTAAAAGTGGCGAATACAAAAAAATCATACTAGCAGCAACTGGAGCGCTGATGAGCAGTCAAACAAGTTTTCAAGGTGAGAGCATTCCCTCAATTTGTCACGCGGTTGTTGTTGAGTCAATTGGCAATTAGATACTAGGACACTCTATCATAACCACAAGTAAAAAAGTGTTTTGTTATATTTTTTCCTATTATGCCATGCATAGTTAACAAAAAACATTAGGTTTTAAAAAATAGATTATAATATCAATATATTTTTTGCTTTTGCAAGAAAGCTATGATAAAGGCGTCGGTGACGTAAAGGAGAGATAAAATGATTCAAAATAAATTATTATTGTATTTGGTGGTGTTCGCTGTCGGCGGAACTCTTTGTGCTATTGCTCAACTACTCGTTGTGAAGACAAAAAAAATAACCCCGACAAGGATTGTCGTTGGGTTTCTTCTCTTGGGCATTTTACTTGAAGGGGTTGGAGTTTTTCAGCCGATGAGAGAGTTTGCGCGTTCGGGAGTCACCATTCCAATCATGGGATTTGGAGCGGCTCTTGCAAGAGGTGCAATCGACACAGCAAGAGAAGTTGGTTTTCACGGTGCTTTTGCAGGAGGGCTGATGAAAACTTCCTATGGCATCGGAGTCGCAGTAATTTTGAGCATGGTTGTTAGCATTTTCTTTTTTTCAAAGTCGAAATAAAAGAATGAGAGAACAATCTTGTCTCACTTCAAATCAAACCAGTTCAAATTTTGTTCACTTGACATTCAAAACATTCGCCCTTCTTTACTCTAATAAGTCGGGGCGATGTTTTTTTGTTAGTTCTAGTGATTGTTCATGGCGAAACTTTTGAATGTTTGCATGATGTCCGCCTAGTAAAATTTCGGGCACTTTTTGTCCCATGAATTCAGCTGGGCGAGTGTATTGCGGATATTCAAGCAGATTAGATGAAAAGCTTTCTTCTTTGGCACTTTCATCGTTTCCAAGAACTCCTTTTGCATGTCTTGCTATTGCGTCGACTAACACCATCGCTGCAAGTTCCCCTCCAGTCAAAACAAAGTCGCCAATTGAAATATCTTTGTCAATCATTAGGTCGATAACCCTTTGGTCAACCCCTTCATAGTGTCCACAAAGAAGCAGTATTTTGTCATGCTTTTCTGCAAGTTCCTTTGACATCACGTGTTTTAAAATTTCGCCTTTTGGCGAAAGATACACTCTCAAGTATTCATGATTTGGATCATTTGCATTAATCGCATCATAAATCGGCTGACAAGTCATAACCATGCCTGCCCCGCCCCCATACGGAACATCATCAACTTTACGGTGTTTGCATGCTGAAAATAAGCGAATATCAATAATGTCAATTTCAATCGCTCCGCTCTTCTCTGCCCTACCAATAACACTTTGTTTAAGTGGAGCAAACATCTCTGGAAATATTGTCAAAATTTTAAATTTCATTTTTTAGATTTTACTTCGTTTCTTTTTTTCGCTTCTTAATCAAAAATATTGCAAGGAAAAGTGAACCCAAAACAATCAAAACTAATGAAACAACTGTCGCAGAAGTTGTGATTGAAATTGCTTTGCAACCAATATTGTTTGACTGATTTTCGGACAAATTTGAATCAAGAACATAATTCCCATCTCCAATCGCTCGGACTTGAAGAATTGCATTTCGTCTCAAATTAAGAGTGTTCGTGTCGATTTGATTCACTTGAACAAATTCCTGTCTTATTCCGTTAACATAGATCGCATAGCCGTTTGAACCTTGAGTAGCGTTCCACGACAAAATATTATTTGAAAGCCTTACTCCAGTTGGCGAGTCTAGTGTCTTAAAAACCGCAAAAGAGACTCTTTCACTCAATTCTGAGTCAATGAAATTGCTGGAATTGTTGACCGCTCTTAGTTGAATTTCATGAGAACCTAATGCTAAAGAGAGCGAATTGAGTGAAATTGCTCTGATGGGAGATTGTATTGCATTTGTTGTTTGTCTTTGTCCATTGGCATAGACATGGAAACCAGTTGCGTTGTTAACTGCCATCCAAGTCAACATATCTCCATTAAGAGACTTGATTGGAGTTTCAATCCCCACTCTTGTGTCGGGAAGTCTAAAAATAATATAGACTGTTTTATAATAAAAAATATATCCGTCAACAAAATTTTCACGCAGTGCCAAAACAAATCTCAAATAATAAAAATCGTGCTTTTGAACGCCATCTGGAACTGATATGATGAAAGATTCAAAGAATCCAGTTTCAAAATACTCTTGGCTGAGTATTGTCATGATATTGCCATTTCCCGATGGAGTGTGAGCGCGAATCCCATCTTCATGTCGACCGAAAAACACTCCGCCAACATTATTGTTATTTGAAGTCATGAACGATGATGCGTTGATTGTTCTATGAGTTCCCGGAACAATAGGTTCATCAATCCACATCGTGAGCGCGGATGAAGTTCCTTTTCCCGCATCAAAACGATTAAAATTCCATTCGTTGAATCCAGTGCTTAGATCTGGAGAAACTGTTGTTGCGGCTCTTCCAACTCTGTAGCCACCATTTGTGTTGTGGAAATGATTTGAAACTTCAAGTCCATTGACCCAACCAGCGTTTGACCAACTTGCATCAGACATGACCGACATTGTGAAACGAACAAAAGTGAATTGTTGGAAATTGTTTTCAACTCTCACCCAAAAATTCATTTCATCAAAAAAACTTATCGGGGTGACATCAAGCTGACTCCGACTTCCTTCCCATCTCAAGTAAGACAAAGCAGACATCGTTGGATTCAAAACACCACCATATGGGGCGTTTTCATCTCCAACAAATATTCCCTCCCAACCATTCAATCCATGAATAATTCCTCGAAAGGCAATGTCATAAAGCCTATTTTCATTTTCTTTGGGACTCACAACATTTAAACCATTGATTTGAGCATTGCTCTGCCCATTTAAAGCACTTCTTCTGAATTCAATTGTGTCTTGATTTCTTCTCAAATTTTCAAAATGAGGAACTTCCATTTGAACAGGTGCATAGGTTGAAAGTTCATGCGTCATGAACGTGATATCAAGAAGCATTTCAATTGCTGTCGCTCGAATTGACACGGAGTGACTCTCCCCCGCTGCAAAGTTCATTGCAATGAAATAGCTATTCTCACCAACATTCGCAAGCAATGGACCTCCGCTGTCCCCCGGTCTCAATGGAATATTAGTGGTTATGACATTATCAAATCTTATGTCTCCAGCTGTTCCTCCCATATCAACCACAACTGAAGTTGATGAAGCGGTTATCACTCCACTCAAAGTTCCAGTCGTTATTCCAACTGTTGTCACCGACATGCCCTCTATTATTTGACTTTCATCCCCTCTTCTGACGTTTGGAATAATATTATTCCATCTGTTTCTAACATTCGTTGTCGGCAAGACAACACCTTGAGTGTCATGAGGAAGAAACATAGCATCGATTATTGCCAGAACACCTCTTCGATTGTTTTGTCCGAATTCAGTCGTGAAATTACTGTTAAACGCTCTTCTATGAAGATTTCCAACAACATGGAAAGCGGTGACAAGACCATGACGAGATGTGAGGTTGCAAACCGCATTGAGAGTTATTGTTCCACTGCTTATATTTGTGTGAATTGCCTCTCCTCCATGAAATGGCCCAGACATTGCTCTCATCATCGCACTTTCGTTCAAACAGAAAATCACAGAATATTGTGAATAAAGTGACATCTCTTTTAGCAAACTTCTGACCAGAGCCTCCTCTCTCTCACTTGCAACAACAACACTAACAGCATTATAGCGTGCTTTTATTGAAACTTCAAAAATATTATATCCGCCATTTAACACTCTTTCACTGCCAGAAATAAAAAGTATTGCGTTCTTAATTTCTTTCAAATGATTAAATGAATGTGTTTTAACTCTGTGGAGAACTGCTCCATCAAAATTTGAAAGGGTGTTGCGAGAGTTTAACAACGGACTATTTTCAGTTATTGCAATATTCAAAATTCCATTGTCATCAATAAATTTTCCCGCAAAACTATCATTGTGAATATTCTGCGAAATCTCACTGTTCTCACGAAAATTTGAGAACATTTTTTGAATGCTGTCATTTTTAAATGGCGCCATTGCATAATCAAGAACTGCCATTCCTCTTTCAGAATTTTTCAAAAACTGTTCACGTGAAAACACGCTACGCTCTTGTTCAACTATTATTTCTTCCCCTCTTGCCACAAAAACAACAGAAAAAACTGCACTCAATATTAACGCAAAAAGCATTAACAGCGCAAAAATTCTCTTTCTCTTAATTCTCAATATTGGCATAAATTTATCGCTCCAATTATGGATAGATGGCATTATGCAACACTCAATCAATCTCAAATCCTATTCTCTATTCTATTTTTAAGTTTGATTGAATATTCTGCCACCTGTCCAGATTATTATCTTCTTGGTGGCTTGTTGTGGGATGTTTTTTGGTGATGATGGTGTTGAGTTGGCGGCGCATAAGTGTGGGCATAAGGATTGTTCCTTGGAGGTGCTTGATTGCTTATGTGCCGAATGTTTCCATCATAGAGTTGAACATATTGCTTTTGAGCTGCTTGTTTGCTTGAACTCAGTTTTCGCTGTTGATTATTTCTTTGTTGCCCATTTTTGTTTGGATTCGGTTTGTTCCCATAGTTTTGACCTGTTCCTTGAGTTAGTGCTAGGGGTTTTTGAGAATTGCCTTTGTAGGGCAATTGCTTTTGAGGTGAAACATGTGTGTAAGGTCTTTGGTGTTGCCCATAGTAAGCTTGTTGCATTTGTTGCGGGTGTCGCCCATAATAGTAAGCTTGTTGATAGTGACCTTGTGGGTGGGAATAATGGGATTGTTGTCCATAATATCCTTGTCCGTTGTGAATGTGAGGATAGCCGTAGTAGCCTTGTTGCCCATATCCTTGTTGTGGATAGTGAGCAGTGTAATTGCCGTTTAGAGATTTTTTGTTCTTTGCTTGTTTGTGTTTTCTCGGGCTTTTATTTTTTTTCAAAACCAAAACCAAAAAAATTATTACTACAGCGATAATGATTAGGAAGAACACACCCCCAACAATGATTAGTATCCACCACCATGTCCATTCGAACCCATCGTCAATGTCGACTGTTGGCGGAATAATTCGCACAACTTGGACTTCTGATAGTGCGGAGTCAACTGATTGCCCACTTGCACCGAGCGCTCGAATTTGGATTAGATATTCACTAGCCCCTTCGCTACCATTTCCATTATTATTTCCGCCGTTACCATTACCATTACCGTTGAGACCAAGCCTTGCGAAGGTCACCTCTCTTGCGGTTGCTGGAAGACGTTGATTGAGGACTCCATTGACATAGATTGCAAAACCTATCGCCCCTTCAACTCTGTTCCATGTGATGACCTCTCGACCATTCTCAATCTCATTAATAACTGGTGCTGTCAATGCACGGGCAACCGATTTTATGAACGATAGCGATGGTGCTGATGTCAACATATCTGGACGATCAGCAAGGGCACGTATTGTGATGCTGTGTTCCCCACTAATCAAATTTAAACTATCAATTGACACAAAAGTGTCAGTCGTTTGAACTCGGAAAATGCCATTCACAAACACTTGATATCTTGTTGCGTTCATAACACCAGCCCATTGCAGAATTCCGCTTGTTTCATTAAAACTCAAATTTGTTGGCGCACTCAAAACTGTTCCAAGAGTTAGTTGACGTGTTGCGCTCAAAACTGAATCGAAAAGATAGATTGCTGACGCGGTCGCTCGGACTTGAATATTGTGAACCCCGAATGTGAGCGAGAACATTGCGACCAAATCAATTGATGTTGCCGAAATCATTTCACTGTTTCTTCTCACCCCATTAATATAAACAAAGTAGCCCTCGGCATATGGCACGGGATTCCAACTGACAATATTGCCATTAACAGTAATGTTTGGAGCAAAAAGTGTCAAGCCAATGACGAATTCACCTTTTTCACTTAACTGCGAATCATGGATATAGCTCGCTGGATTTATTGCTCTAACTTGGACATAATTCACTCCATTTGAAAGCGGAAGTTGTCCCATGTTCACTTGAAATGTTGCAACTGTCGCAAACAGTTCTCCATTGAGATGGACTTCATAGCGTGCTGCATGCTGAACATTTGTCCATGAGATGACTCTCGTCCTTTCATTAACGGTCACAACTGGTCTTGAGAGTGTTGTTTCAACTGTGAAATTTAAAGGCGCACTTCTTGGAGAGTTGTTGACATAGAAAACATTTCCCATTGCAACAATTTGAACGAGTTGATAGCCAAGTGGGATTGGCAAATTATTAAGGTTTATTATGTTTGTCGTTAATATTGTTGAAGTTCTTCTGATACCTCCGACATAGATATGATATCCCGCGGCATAGTCAACTTCATCCCAAACCATGTAGCCTGTTGTTTGATTGATTGTCGCAACTGGCGCCGTCAAAGTGATGACTCTGACAAATGTCACAGTCGCACTAAGCGGAGAATCCCAAAAATACATCGCCGAACTTGTTGCTCTTGCTTGGATTTGATTGTGTCCAACGCGAAGATTGAGAATATTGACATTAATGACTGTTCCGAAAATTGGTTCAGTCGTTGCACGCACTCCATTGACATAAACATAATATCCTGTTGCATTCACAACAGAACTAAACGTCAAGAGTCCGTTTGATTGGTTGATTGAAATGTTTTGTGGTGTTCCAAGAGTTGCATGGACAGTCACGATGATTGCGTTTGAGAGCGGACTATCAAGCCAATAGATTGCTGCATTCACTGCTCTGACTTGTATGCTCAAAATTCCAACTTGCAAATTCAAATATGCTATATTAATGCTATTTGCGCCCATAGGCATCGTTGTCGCCCTCACGCCGTTTGCATAAATATGAAATCCAGTCGCATATGCACTTGAAGAAAAACTCAACATCGGCTCACTAAAAACAACATTGACAGGCTGTGAAAGAATATGCACCGACATAAAAACAACTGATTGGCTGAGGGGTGAATCATTAACATATATTTCATCACTCGTCGCTCGTATATGGATATTGTGAAACCCTGCGCGAAGACCTAGTGTGTTCAAGTCGACAAAATTTACTAAAACCGCTTGAGATGTTATTCTCTCGCTTCCAGAATAGACATGATATCCCGTTGCCCTTTCGGTTTCATTCCATGTCAGTATACTTGTTGATTGGTCAAGTAGCAGTCCGTTTGGAACAAGTAGTGCCATGGTTATTCTGATTCTTTCCCAATTTTCAGACCATCTGTGAGCATGATAAATTGATGTTGACATCGCCATCAATTCAAGATAGAAACTTCCCAAATCAAGCAGTTCTCTCACCACTCTGAAATCAAAACTTAAAACGGCTCCAACATCAAAATAATGAAATTCATTCCAATCAACATCCCACAAATAGAATCTGAAATTCGTTGCATGCGGAACATAATCCCATGTTAGCATGAGATTTTCTTCATCAAATTCAAAATAAAATTCGTCTAATGAAACTCTTAAAAAAGCATTCACGCTCTCACTCAATCCCGAATTTTGAATCAGTGGCGATGAGTGAACTGCTCTTACTTGGATACTGTGATAACCAAGCAACAGTTCTGAACGCAAAGTGTTAATATTAAAACTTGTCACATTTCCGCCGAGTGTCACAAGGTGTTCTCCCTCGACATAAACATGAAAATTCGTCGCTCCAAAAACAGCGTCCCACAAAACGGTCACAAATATTGACCATTCGTTGTGCATTCCTAGTCTTATGTTCGATGGAGTTTGCACTTCACTTATTGTCGCAAAATCTTGCGAATCACTCAATGCCGAATCGAGGCGATAGACCGCATTTGCAACTGCTCGAATTTGAATACCATAAAGTGCCTCGCTTAAACCAATAGTTCCCAAGTTGAAACTCGTTCCGCTCACCATGGTTGTTGTTCGTCTAGTCCCATTGGCATAAATATGATAACCATTGACATACGGAACAGCACCCCAAGAAACAACTCCTAAAGTTTGATTTATGTTCACTCCCGTTGGAGTTGCAAGCGTCATATAGCGAGTGAAAACTCGATTAACACTCAAAGCACTGTCCAAAAATGCAACATTATTGCTGAGCGCACGAACTTGAATGTTGTGAACACCAATTCCAAGATTGAAAGGAGCAAGAGAAGTCGAATTTGACGTCACCAACGATGTCGTTCTTCTTTGTCCTTCAATATAAACATGGAACCCTAATGCATTGACATTATTCGCCCATGAAATAGTTTCCGCATTCGCATTAACAGTCACGTTTGGTGCTGAGAGAGGAGTTCTTGAGTCTGGGAGTCTAAAAATGATATAGACGACTTGAGATTCAAAAAGATGTCTGTTTGGCGCATAATTGTGCCTTAGTTGCAAGTTCAATCTTTTATACATCAATCCATGTCTTCTAGCATTTTCTGGAACAACTATTCTAATAGTGTGAAGAATCCAATAATCTCCAAGGTTCCACCCTGTTCCCGGAGATGAAATTCCTCCACCACTACCTTGAGCGCTTCGAGGCCATTGTTCAGCATGACGAGTGAAAACAACATGGTCAAAAGTGTTTCGAGGGGTCATGAAAGACGAAGCATTGACATGGAATTCAGTCCCCGGCTGTATTGGGTCTCTTATCCACATAGTGAGCGGAGAGGAATTTGCATTCCCTGCTCCGAAATGATTGAAATTCCATTCTGAAAAAGGAGCGGTAAAATGAGGTTCATTTGTCGATGATGCCCTTCCAATCCGATATCCTGCAATCGCATTATAATGGTGATTTGAAATTTGAGTTCCATTCGTCCAACCATTATTCGACCATTCTCCAACCCTTGTGAAATTTTGCCCCGCACTCAATCCCGAGTCAAGGCGATAGATGGCTGTTGAAATCGCCCTAATTTGAATACTATGAACTCCAGCACCCAATGAAATAGTTGTCAAATTAAAATTAGTTGGTGTCGCATTAGCTCTGAAAACTCCGCCAACATACACTCTATACGATGTTGCATTCGCAACCACATTCCACGAAACAACTCCTGTCGACTGATTAATCGAAACCCCTGTTGGAGTCGCAAGAGTCATTGTCACTGCACCCCAAACTTGAGCGCTCCAATTCGAATCGTTGCGATATATTGCTGTTGAAACTGCTCGAACACGAACCAAATGCTGACCAACCGCAAGCCCCGAAATGGTGTTCAAGTTAAAACTTGTTCCAGTCACCGGTGTTGTCGTTCGACGAACATTGTCAACATAGACATGGTATCCTGTCGCAAACTGAACCGCTCCCCATGTCACCAATCCAGTCGTTCTGTCTGCTTGAATATTCGTTGGTGTTGCAAGGGTCATTGATGAAATGAAAGTGACAGCTACTGTTAGTCCCGAATTGTTGATGTTTGCAAAAGCAGCTTCACTTCTTCTATGATTATAGCTTCTTAATTGAATATTGTGTTGCCCTAATGGCAAACCAAGTGTTGTGAGATTAAAACTAGTAAATTGATATTGAGTTGTTCTTCGAACTCCCGCAACATAAACATGAACTCTAAACTGGTCAGCCCCGACAGGTCTTGTCCAGCTGATGACTCCATTACTTTGGTTGACTGAGATATTTATTGGAAGTGAGAGCGTTCCTGCATGGATAACCCAATGTGCATCACTCAATTCACTGTCATTTAAATACGTCGCACTGCTCACCGTTCGAATCCTCAAATTGCTCCATCCTGCGGGGAATGGAGTTTGAAACCGTGTCGATTCTATTCTTGCTGTTTCAACACCCTCTCGCCGGTCAATAGAATTACTAGTGTAGACCCTAATGTTTCCCGCATAGACATGAATTCCAGTTGACCTCTCATCAATATTGAAAACTCTAAAAAAGCCATTAGTGATAGTTCCGCTTTGTCTCCAAGTCGGAGTTGTCAAAACCCCCACCACGGGATTGGTGAGATTTACGCTTGCACTAAGTGCGGAATCAGTCCTTCCAACCGCCATCGAAACTGCACGAACTTGCACTCTGTTTCCGCCAACATAAGCTGGCAGAGTGTTAAGATTGAAGTTCAACGCTGTTGTTGGGGTTCTTGTCGCCCTTCTTCCACTGAGATAGATATGATAGCCTTGAGCGTTTGCAACTGCACTCCAAGATACAACACGAGTGTTTTGATTGACTTGAACACCTGTTGGTGTTGGAAGTGGGTTTATATTTGTTCTGATTGTGACATTTAGAGTGGAAATTATGTTTGTGATTTTGCTTGCAAGAGCACTAGTATTTCCGCCAGCAAAAGTAGTCGCGGCTAAAATGCGCCTGTTGCCAGAGATAATGAAAACTGGAGAACCCGAATCTCCCGGGTTCGCTCCACCATTATGCCTAATTTGGTCATGAAAAGGACGAACACTGCCGTCAGCAAAAGGTCCAACATTTGAGTTTGCATTTGTTGCAGTGATAGTTCCTGTTCTGCGTCCTGACCTTTGTCCGTATTGATGTATTGGGAGTCCAACTTGGATCTCATTCCTATTAGCGACCACATATGTGCTTTGAATAACATTGTAGTTTCTCCAATAAGTGTGATTATCTCCTCAACCATCAGGAATTGGCGAGCCTCTTGTGAACCACGAAGCGGAAGAATTGAATTCCCAAGCGTGAGGGTTTGCAAACGGAATAAAAGTTGCGTCCGCAAGTCCTATCATTATGTATTGCGCTCTTTGGTTTGCAATTATTGTGTTTCCATTTCGATCTTCAAGATCGTCTCGCGTGCTAAAATTTCTGTTAAATGATTCTGCAACATGGGCATTCGTTATTATTCCCGGCCTTCCAGTTATATTGCAAGTTGCAGTGGCAGAAATAGTTCCTCTCCATGGTCTCCAATTTTGATTGCTTGCATTAATACTACTTGCAAAAATTCGTCCACCCGCGTGAATAGGGTTTGGAGTTGGGTTTGAACTCATTGGTCCAACAATTTCATCTTCTTCTTCAACATGACTCGGCCTATAGCTCCAGTCATTCATTGGAGAGTGCATGTTCGTTGGAGTTGGCATTTCCTCTTCAATAAACTTTATTGAATTTTCTCTGAAAAGCGATCTTGTTTCAAGGTAGGTGATGATATTTGCAATATAATTTTTGTTTTCAAGTCGAACTTCCACTTGATTGTATTGAGGAAGAAGAGCAACTCCAAAGATGGAGTAATGCGGAGACCTCTCCCAAATTGCACCATGGACTGTCATCAAAAAATTGTGGGAAAAATCACGAAGATGATAGACAACTGCAGGGCTTCTTGTTGCTTCTCTAGAATCGTTTGTGACACCAATGTTGAGATATCCTCTTTCACAATACCAAACACCTGCAAATTGACTGTTATAATCATATTGAGGAACCCCATCAAAACTAAAAGGTTGAATTAATGATGGACGGCGATATCTCGTCATAACAGAATCAAACATTGCCATGCTTTTTTCAACATTATCAAACAAAACTCTCTCGCTCAATGTTTCGCCGTTTTCAAGTTCAACAAAATAATCCTTGTCTGGAGAAAAACCAACAGCAAAAACCATGCTTGTTGCAACTGCAACAAACAATAAAAACATAATCAAAAATTTTCTCATGTTCTTAAATGCAGACATATAGACATTAACTATACCACATATACACTATTATGTCAAGGAAATATCAAGAAAAATATGAAATAGATTTTTGAAAATATTTTGCAATTTTCTGTTTATGATTGTCATTCAAACAAAAAAACGAACAAATGTTTCATCGCTCGTTTTCATTGTTATTGCTCTATTTTCCAACACATTCAATGTTGATTTTTTTCAATTTGTTTCGGACAGCTTCAATGCTGTTTCCCGTCACGGTGTAGTGCCCCATTTTTCTGCCTTTTTTTGTTTCCGATTTTCCATATATATGAGCATTGACTCCGTCAATTTCATACGCTTCCTCAATTCCGGTAAATTCAGCTTTGCCACTGTTTGAGCCAATGACATTTTTCATAATTGTTGCTGGCACTATCATTTCGGTTGAACCAAGTGGCAAACCACAAATTGCGCGAATATGATTTTCAAATTGAGACGTTCTGGTTGCTTCAATTGTGTAGTGACCAGAATTGTGAACACGAGGAGCAACTTCATTAACAGAAACAACCCCTGTTTTTTCGTTATAGAACAATTCAACACAAAATGTTCCAACTCCACTAAAGCATTCCATGACACGTTTTGCAATATCCATTATTTTTGGTTGCATTTTTTTTGAAACAATCGCAGGAACAGTGGTTGTGTCCAAAATGCTGTTTTCATGAACATTTTCAGCTATTGGAAAAACAACAATATCTCCATTGATTCCACGAGTTGCAATGACTGAAACTTCTTTTTCAAAATCAGCGAGTTCTTCGACCATTAGTGGATGAGCAAGTTGTTTGAAACCGATTTCAATGTCTTCTCTAGTTTTGACATGGTAATTACCCTTTCCATCATAGCCCCCGCAGCGAGATTTGAGGAAAAATGGTTTATTATGCCTGTCATAGTATTCAAAAATTTCTTCAACACCACTCGTTCCAACAAATTTTGGAACAGGAATCCCTGCTTTTTCAAGCGCTTGTTTTTGCGTCAATTTGTCTTGAATAACTTTAAGTGATGCGACAGACGGATAAATTTTGTGACCTTTCCTCTCTAGTTCCGAAAGAATTTCTGCGTCAATATGTTCAAATTCATATGTTATGACATCGCACATTCTAGCAAGTTTTTCATAGGCTAATTTATCAGAAAAAGAAGCAACTATTAATTCATCGCTTATTGAAGATGACGGACAATCTTCACTTGGGTCAAGTGTGATAATTCGAAATCCAAGATACTTAGCTTCAAGAATCATCATTTTGCCGAGTTGTCCTCCGCCTACTATTCCGATTGTTTTTATTTGATTTGTCATGATTTTTTTCCTTTGGTTTTTATTGTTAAGTTATGATGTATTTATATAGAATCAATCACTCATTCAACCATAATTTTGCTTTTTACTCTTGCTATATTTCTTTGAAGCACTCAAAAACAATGCCATTCTCAAAACAGAAAATAATCTAGCAATACGCAAAAAAATATTACACAATAATGTTAATCAATCTGTCTTTAATAATGATTACTTTTTTGGGATTTGCTCCATTTGTTGATTCAATAACTTTTTCATCCGCTAATGCAATTTTTTCAATTTCTTCATTAGTTGCCGACGTTGGAACTATGACTTTTGATTTGATTTTTGAATTGACTTGAACTGCTAGTTCTGTTTCAAGTTTTACTAATGCATTTTCATCGCAAACTGGGAACTGATGAGAGAACACACTCCCTTCTCCACCCATGATTTGATGCAATTCTTCCGCGATATGAGGAGCGAATGGAGCGAGAAGTTTTATTAAAGTCTGGACTACTTCTGACACAAGCGAGAGACTTGTTCCCGATTCAATGTGTTTATAGATTGAATTGACCAATTCCATTAATCTTGCAATTGCAGTGTTAAACGAGAGCTTCTCAAGATCTTCTGTGACATGTTTTATTGCATAGTGCATAGCATAAGACAAATCAAAATTGAATTCGAGTGTTGCAAAAGGCGTTGATTTTAAAGATGCAGAAACTTTTTCAACCAGCCTCCAAACGCGTTCTAGGAACTTTTTCAATGCAAGAATACCATCATCATTCCATGCTCCACCCTCAATGAAAGAGAAACCAAACATCAAATACATTCTGAAAACATCACTTCCATGTTCATTGACATAGAGGTCTGGATTGACGACATTTCCTCTTGATTTTGACATTTTGAAACCATCTTTTCCAAGTATTAGTCCTTGATGAACAAGAGAAGCGAAAGGTTCGTCAAAGTTCAAATACCCCATGTCTCGAAAGGCTTTGGTTATGAATCGTGAATAAAGGAGATGCATGCATGCATGTTCTGCTCCGCCGATATATTTATCGACTGGCAACATTTTTGCAATTTTGTTTGTGTCGAATGGCAAAGTCGCGTTGTTTGCATCGGGATAACGAAGGAAATACCAACTTGAACAAACAAAAGTGTCAAGAGTGTCACTCTCCCTTCTTGCTGATTTCTTGCATTTTGGGCAAGTTGTGTTTATGAACTCTTCACATTTTGAAAGAGGGTTGACTCCGTCTCTTGTGAACTGGACATTATACGGAAGCTCAATCGGCAAATCTTTCTCTGGGACTGGAACAATTCCACATTTTTCACAATGAACTATTGGGATTGGCGCACCCCAGTAGCGTTGACGAGAAACAGACCAATCACGAAGACGATAATTTGTTTTTGCTTGTCCCTTTTTCACCTTTTCAAGATCTTTGAGAATTTGTCGTATTGCTTTGTTTGACTCAAGTCCACTGTAAGCACCACTATTAATCAAAACTCCTTTCTCAACAAAAGGCAGCAAACTAACTTGCCCGTTATACTGCATTGATTCAATTACTTTTTTAATCGGCAGATTATATTTATTTGCAAATTCAAAATCTCTTTCATCATGAGCTGGGACTGCCATTACCGCACCAGTTCCATAGTTCATCAAGCAATAATCCGCAATATAAACTGGAATTTTTTCCCCATTCGCAGGATTAACGCAATAAGCTCCAGTGAAAACACCTGTCTTTTCCTTTGAGGTTTGACGGTCAAGGTCACTAATTTTTAATGTATTTTTGACATATTCTTGAACTTCTTTCTTTTGCTTTTCTGTTGTTATTTTTTCAACAAATGGGTGTTCGGGAGCAAGAACAACATAGGACACTCCAAAAACAGTGTCCGCACGCGTTGTGAAAACTGTTATTTTTTCGTTGCATTTTTTCTTGCAATCGTCACACTCTAGCTCAAATGAAATCTCTCCACCAGTTGACTTTCCTATCCAGTTTTTTTGCATTGCAACTGTTTTTGAAGGCCAGTCAAGCGTGTCGAGTTTTTGCAAAAGCTCTTCGGCATATTTCGTGATTGAGAAAAACCATTGGGTCATCTCTCTTTTTTCAACATCCGCTGAACACCTTTCACACTTGTTGTCAATGACTTGCTCGTTTGCAATAACAGTTTGGCAAGATGTGCAAAAATTTACTGGCGCAAGTTTTTGGTATGCCAGTCCTTTTTCAAACAATTTCAAAAACAACCATTGAGTAAACTTGTAATACGATGGATCAGAAGTTTCAAGATAAGAAGATGGGTCATACATCGCACCAATGCCCGCCAACTGTTTTTGCATGGTTTTTATGTTTGCGTTTGTTGAATCCATTGGATGAGTGCCCGTTTTTATGGCAAAATTTTCCGCTGGCAGTCCGAAACTGTCAAAACCCATTGGAGCAAAAACTTCATGACCCTGCATCCTTTTGAACCTTGAGAAAGTGTCCGCTGGAGCATAGTTATACCAATGTCCCAAATGCAAATTGGAAGCAGATGGATAAGAAAACATCACAAGCGAGTAATATTTTTTGTCAATATTTTTTTCATTAAACTTGTTGAGATTGTGTTTTTCCCAGTAGTCATTCCACTTTTTGTCAAGCAATTTAAAATCTATCATGCTAGTATTATAGCACATTTTTTTTCGCATTGCAACTAACTTTCTTGCAAAAATATCAAAAGATACTCATGAGCAATGTTTGATTTAAGATATTTTAATGATGAAGAAATTGAATAAGTTTTCGCGAAATTCTCAAAGTCACCAAACGCACCAAACAAATTGACATAAAATTCTTTTAGATGAGAAGGCGCATCCAAGACAACTAATTCATTGAACATACTTTGAATCGTTGTTTTCAAATTTTCAATTGCAAAAAAAACTGCTTGCGAAGAAATTTGATGAGATATAAAATCGCTTTGCATTTTTGAAATATTAGTGTATAATAATGTTGGTTGATTAATGAAACGAAAGAGTTCAATGTCGTTTTCATTAAAGACCAATTCGTTTGATTTTGGGCGATGAAGTTTCATTCCTCGATTTTGCAAAAGCATTAGATTGGCGGTGAGTTCGTTGTCAAAAGTTTGAGAAATCACCAAATATGAATTATCATGACTAATGACAAAACCTGCCCCCCCCCTTCTTCGAGATTGACTCGCTGAAATCATGGCATTATGATGAGAAGAATGGGTTGAGGACACAAGGAAAAAATACCTTTCTGGAACAACAGAAAAACTTCCCTCAACCACAACATTTGGAATAAGAAAATATGAAATCGTCACGATCATAGCGCAAACAAGCGAAATAAAAAACGCTATTCGCCAATGATAAATTTTGCGAACATATTTTTTTCTCTTGGGGCTTTTTTCTTCTATTTGGCTGGGATAATACTGCATAATACAACAATTTTCTCTTTCTATGTCTGACATAATTAATTAAAAAGGACCTTAAACAATGAAATATCACATTCAAACAACTCCCATTTGGGACGCTTTCAAAGCGAGGGACGGTTGCCCAATCTGTGAAATCTATCGCGTTAGTAGCGATAGATTGGTTTCTCAATACCTCAACGAAGCAGTGATGGAAAGTGACTATCGCATAAGAGTCAATAAGTATGGTTTTTGCAAGCACCACATTGAAAAACTCTATTGCGGTGAAAACAAATTGGGATTAGCACTTCAACTCTCAACCAGAACCGATTTCATGCTTGAAAATTTAAAATTAACAACAAGTTCAAAAGGTGCAAAAAAAGAAGCACAAAAATTAAAGACTTTAACTTCGACTTGTGTTATTTGTTTGGAAGTCGATGAGATGATGGAAAGATATGCAAAAACAATTTCTCAAATGTTTTTAAATGAGATTGAATTTCAAACTGAATTAAAGCAAAGCACTGGATTTTGTTTTAAACACTATGTCTCCCTTCTTGAACACACTTCTCACAGTGGAAAATCTGAAACAGAATATCTTAATATTTTGGATGATGTTATGAGAAACAATTTGACAAAAGCAAACAATATGGTAAAAAGATTTTGCAACAGCTTTGATCACAAAAGCATCGAACGAGGAGACCCTAATGCTGTCAAAAAAATGGTTGAAAAATATTTATAACAAAATTAAGTGAAAAAAAATGTATAGAATATTGTTGCAAAAAAAATTAAACCTGCTTTGAGAAAAAAAATTTCAAAAAACTTGAACGAAATGCCTTGCATTTATTTATGCAATGAGTTATAATAGTGTTACAAATTCGATGCACTTTTTTTTGTTCGATTGTTTAAAAACTCTAACAATAGTTGTGCATTAACACTCTGCGCTGAACAATGAAGCTCTTCTCGCAGGAAGACTGCGAGAAGAGCCAAAGATAGCACATCAAAGACCACAAAAAATTAACCCGAAAGGATTTAAAATTTTGCCTGCGGTGTTCGTTGTTTTGTTCGATTTATAACCACAAAACACAAAAGGGCGTTCCCTGTGTTGACTTCATTATGCCATGCCTTAAAGCCCGCCGACGGCGATGTCTGCCGTGCTTGCATTTAAAAGCACCGCGCAAGGAGTGCAGAAGATTTCAACCAGCTTGCCCACCTGCTTATTTGCGGGTTGTTTAAATCAACAAAATAATCGGCATTGTGGGTTTTTTTGAATAAAAAACCGATAGACTTTTTTAAGCCTATCGGTTTATTTTTTTATCATCATATCACCGCTTCTGTGTTGACCCGCAATTAGTCATGTGGACAGTAGTGGATTGAGTCGTGGACACCGAAACGGTGAACCGAGAACGCTGGGAAAGTGGGCATAGGGACGGTTGTCTTTAGGCATGGGAACGGTTGTTATTTTGGAAAATATCACATTATAAAACATTTTTTCAAACAACATCACCTCTCAGCCAAATTGATATAAAAATTTTTATTGTTAATAATTTAATTTATTTTTAGAAAATAATATTTCAAGCCCATGGTCCAATTCCGATAAATCCTTTGATTGTTCCGCCTTCTGTAGGACCGTTTTTGCATTCAATTCTCGTTGGATAAAGAACAGTTGACCTGTGACCGTCCTCCATTGAGTAGCCAATAACTTTTGCATAAATGTTGTATTTTCCTTTGGTTTTTGGTGAAATTTTGGTTTTTGAGTCAAAAGGAAGAATGAACATGTGCCCGCCCTTTTCAACAATCATGCGATATTCCGATGTTGGCATTAATTTAATTTCTTGACCTGTCACCAAAAAATCATCTTTTTTCGAAAATCTGAATCTTGCCGTCACATGAGAAAACTCAACTTCACTTTCGATTTCACCAAAAAATGTGTCATGGATCTTGTAATATTTGTCAACCAATTCAAGAACGCACGAAGAAAAAATTGTTTGCTTTTGTTCGCTTTTTTCTCTGTGTTCTTTCACTTTTCCTTTGACGAGAAAATAGTGTTCTCCATCAGTGTTTTTTATTTCTTCTCTTGATTTGAAAAGCATTATGTTGCCATGATCATCGACTATTGTGTAGATATTATCATGGCCATTATTATGATCAAACCAAACAAATCCATAAGTCGCAATATTGCCACCCACTTTTCCCAAAAAATTACTTTTGCATTTGCTTTTTCTTTGAAAAATTTTCTTTAGAAAACTCATAGTTGTTTATTTTAGATTTTAAATTTCATTTTGTTATCTTTGCATAGTAGTTTTGCGACCTTTCTTCCTGTTACTGCGGCTGGCGGAAGTCCACCCGGAGAAAACATTCTAAAACCTGCAAAATAAAGATTTTTGACAGTTTCACTTTTTTGAGGAAAAAATCTCATGCTTTCTCCTAGTCCGTTTTTACTCATCCATGCACCATGATAAGTTCCAACATAACGCTCATAAGTCAATGGAGTTGCAACGTCGATGACTTTAATTTTTCCTTCGATTTGCGGAAGATGCTTTACCAATCTTTCAATGATTGCATTGGCAAATCTTTCTTTTTCTTCTTTGTAGGTCCCGTTTTCTTTTTTTTCTTTCCAGTAATCATAGGTGTCGCCCATTAATATTAATGTTATTGCACTGCAACCCTGTGGCTGATAGCCATCATAGTGAGCATAGTGAGCGTAGTCAAGAAAAGTGTGTGCTTGTCCAGCTAAAACAAGCGGTTCATCAAGTTCAATCTCAACATACTTTGGAGTGTCTTTCAAATCAACTTCAACCCCAAGACAAAGAAAGCTTGAGACTTTTGACTTGTGTTTGTAGTTTCTGATAACATCTGTCCATGACTCGTGAAGAGGAGTTGAAAACATGTTGTCAAGCGCTATAGATGTGTCAGTCGTCACAACAACATTATCAGCAAAATCTTTTTCACCATTTTCCAAAAGCACTCCAATCGCTCTCCCATTTTCAATTATTACTTCTTTGACTGCAGTTTTATATTTGATTTTTCCGCCAAGAGATTCTAATTTTTCGACAATATTTTGAACCATTTGTCTTGAACCACCATCAACATAACCCCCATCACCAGACGCAAAAAGACCCATGGTGTAGAGAAAACTAGTCATTGAAAATTCCCCACCAATGATACTATTCAAAAAACCTTGAATGAGGGGATTTTTAAATTCTTTGATAAAATCCTGCACAATCATATTGCTATATTTCTTCACTCTCACACCCGCTGGAATCATTCCAAGAACTTGCCCAACTGTCATTTTCACTGGAACTTCAATGCGAGAAAATCTAATGATATTTTTGCAAAGCCTCTTGATTGCTCTTTCGTCTTCTGGGGAAATTTCGATTAGGTGTTCTTCAAGTTTTTTGATGTCCCTAAAAAAATGGACTTCTTTCCCGAATTGATTATAGGTGATATATGGGTCACGAACAAAAATTTTGGTGTCATTTTTTAGTGCCCCAATTTCACGCCAAACTTTGTTCATCGACCTTCCTTCTTTTGAGCCTGTCAGCCAATGGAGTCCGCCCTCAAAAGTGTAGCCCCCTCTTTTCCAGTTACTGCAAAGCCCTCCAGCGATGTTATGCTTTTCAAAAATAGTGACGTCAAAACCGCTTGCTGCCGAATAAACACCTGTTGCCAGCCCCGAAAGTCCAGCTCCGATGACAATAATTTTCTTCTTGTTTTCAATGTTTTCCATAATAAAATTGTTTCCTTTTCTCAGTTAAAAATAACAGACTAGCTAGTAAAACTCGTAATTTGTCTTGAGGATGTTGCGTTATTTGCGAAGTAAAACATTTTTTTAACAACGCCATTCCCATATCCAATTTCTACTTTCGCCAATGCGCAGTTCACAATGAATGATAATCAAATAAGTTTATCTTTTCATAATCTTTAAAAACACCTGTGCGGTTGCAATTGTGTCATCTAGTGCCCTGTGAGCGTTTGTGAGTGGTATGCCAAGGTGAGCGGCGATTGTTCCAAGCTTATAATTTGTGAGCCCTTTTAAATATTTGTGAGCAAGTGTTAAGGTGTCTTGAGTCGGATTGTCAAAATAGATATTCAATGGCTTTCCATGATGTTTAATGAAGGAAAGATCAAAACCAATATTTTGAGCCACAAGAGTTGTGCCAAATGAAAATTTGTAGAAATCGGGCAAAACTTGCTCTAGAGTCGGCATGCCCTTCACCATATCATTTGTTATTCCATGAATTTTTGTTGATTCTGACGGGATTGGAAATTCGGGGTCAATCAAAGTTGAGAAAGTTTCAACTATCTCCCCATCTTTGACTCTCACTCCTGCAATTTCGACTATCTTGTTTGTTTTTGGGTCAAGTCCTGTAGTTTCAAGATCAAAGACACAAAACTCGTTTTGCTTGAGTTCTTTTGGAACAGGTGCGATTGAAGCAAAGTCGGAAAGCAGTGACCTCTCATCAATAGGTTCAAGAAACCTTTGGGGGAAAACGAATTTATATTTTTCTGGAACTGCCATCTTCATTCTGTTGACCTTGAAGTCTTTTGGAAGAGAACAAAGAGAAATATCGTTGATAAAAAACACTTTTCCACCTTCATTTCTTTTGTCAGCTTGCAACTCTCCTTTCACCAAGACTTGCTCGCCAGTTTTCAGTGAATCTGCTTTTTCAATAGCATCTTTTCTTGGAAAGAACATTCCACCAATCGAACCAGTGAAATCTTCAATCGTCATACGACAATACTTTTTGTCATTCTGAGAAGTGTGGGAAGAAAAACTTGTTAATGTTCCACAAATCACCACAGGCCCAACCTTGTTGGCATCTTCAATATATGACGGCAATTCTTCAATCTTTTTTCCACAAAGAATTCTAATGTCGTCAACTTTTATTGTTCTTCCAGATGTCGAGTCCTCAAGAGAAGAAAGATTTCCCACATCGGGAGCAAAATCGTCAAGTGACTCTTCTTTTTTCGCATCACTCAAAAAACTAAATTCAATTTCTTCCGAATAATTTCCAAGCAAAAACTCTTTGATTTGTTTGTCAATTTTATTTTCGTTTGCATAATCAAGAATGTAAGGCGGAACAGAAACCGAAACTTTTTTCGGAGTCACTTTGTCATCAACAATAATATCCTTGTCGGAAATCGCAGTCATAAGGCTTGGGTGACATTCCAAATACTCTTTGAACTTTCCCAAAAAACCACTTTTTTGAAAAGTGACTATGTCAAAATTCACTTCAATTTTGACTTTGGTTTGCAATATTTTTTTAATCGTTTCAACGATTAATTCCGTGTTTTCTTCGCTGACCGCATGCTCTTTTGCGTGAATAAAATTAAAAACGAATTTTTCGTTTCCTTTCTGAGTTACAACGGAAATTGACGATAGACGAAGAAATTCGAACTCGTTTCCAGTCAGATCATTGAGTTTTTTGATTAGTTTGTTTTTTTTCATGATTTTCTTTTATTTCTTTAAGTGTTTTATTATTGCATTTTCAAAGATGTCCATTGCTTGGCTTTGCTCTCCTGTGAAAATCACTTTTCCTTTTTTGAAGACTGCAAATTTACTCTCTGTGCCAGCAATTCCAAGGTCTGCATTTCTTGCTTCGCCCGGACCATTAACAACACAACCCATGACAGCGATTCTTAAATTTTTGTCTATTTCCTTTGTCAACTCCTTGACTCTTTTCACGATTGAGACAAGGTCAATTTTGCATCTTGAACAAGTCGGACATGATATTACTTCACATGAATTTTCAAGCATTCCACACGCTTTTAATATTTCTTTTGCAACAATCACTTCTTGAACAGGATCACCGGTCAAAGACACTCTGAGAGTGTTCCCTATTCCATCAATCAAAAGTGAGCCAATTCCTATCGCAGACTTATAGAGTCCGTCTTCATAAATTCCGCTTTCGGTCACCCCAATGTGAAGCGGATAGTCACATCTTTTATCGATGATTCTATTTGCTTCAATCATTGTTTTAACGCATGATGATTTTAAAGATATAACAATATCATAAAAATTTTCTTTTTCCAAAATTTTTGCATGGTTAATGACACTCATTGCCATACCCTCTGCTGAATGTCCATACTTTTTGACAATATCTTTTTCAAGCGACCCACTATTAACACCGATTCTTATTGGAATTTTGTTTTGTTTGCAGGATGCAACCACTTCTCTAACCTTTGCTTCTGAACCAATGTTGCCCGGATTAAAGCGAATCGCCGAAAATCCAATATCCGCACATTTTATTGCCAAGCGATAGTCAAATTGAATGTCCGCAACAAGAGGAATTTTTGTTTTTTCAACAATACTTTTTGATGATTTAATCTCATTATCATTTGAAACAGCAAGTCGAACAATGTCACACCCAGCATCTTCTAGTGCCCTTATTTGAGCGATAGTTGCATGCTCATCAAGAGTGTCCGTGTTCGTCATCGACTGAACACTGATTCTGTGATTTCCCCCAATTGGCAGATTTTTCACGAAAACAACTCTTTTCATATGTTAATATTATATCACATAAATTTTTTATTTGCAAGGGTCTTCAAGCCATTTGTGGAAAATTGCTATTACATGAATATGCCACAACAAAGACATTGAAGGTATCTTTCTCTTCAAAATTTTTTCCTCGTTCTGTTTGAATTAGCAATTTATCACAAAAGTATTCAAGCTACTTGACAGGGGCTTTTTGAGTTTAAATCTGTCGTGTTTTGTAAAAAAAAAATGACTGACAAGAAAATTCTGTCGTTGACTCAAAAGGCTTGACAGGGGTCTTCGACCATCTTGACGCTGAATGCGAATGAAAGCAGAACCCGACAGAACAGTTAAAAACTGTTGACAGGTTGTTTGTGGTGTGATATTATAAAAGTTATGAACCCATTTCCTAAATACCGCATTGGGCTAGATGTTGGCTCGACAACTATCAAAACAGCAGTTTTGGACGAGAATGATACTCTTGTTTATTCAAGCTATGAAAGACATCTATCTGACATCAAAGCAACCCTTTTCAAAGTGTTGGAAAAAGTTTTTTCAAAGTTTGACAGCTTTTCCATTGTCGCAACCGGCAGTGGCGGACTTTCCGTGTCATCTTGGCTTGGAATTCCTTTTTTGCAAGAGGTGGTTGCTGGAACTAATGCCATTGAAAAATACATTCCCGAAACCGACGTTGCAATTGAACTTGGCGGAGAAGATGCAAAAATTACATATTTGACTGGTGGACTAGAACAAAGAATGAACGGAACATGCGCAGGAGGCACGGGCGCTTTTATTGACCAAATGGCATCTCTTCTTGCAACCGATGCATCGGGGCTAAATGAAATGGCTCAAAGAGCTGAAATGATTTATCCAATCGCTTCTCGTTGCGGAGTTTTTGCAAAAAGTGATATCCAGCCACTTATTAATGATGGAGCAAAAAAAAGCGATATCGCAGCGAGCATTTTTCAATCTGTTGTCAATCAAACTATTTCTGGGCTTGCTTGCGGAAAACCTATTCGTGGGACTGTTGCATTTTTGGGAGGCCCTCTCCACTTCTTGCCCGAATTGAAAAAGCGTTTTGTTGAAACCTTGAGTCCAGAAAATGTTGTTGCTCCAGAAAATTCTCAAGTTTTCAACGCACTTGGGGCTGCAATTAATGGCAATGAAATTTTCACAAGCTCAGGTTTGAAAAAGAAATTGGATGAATTATCAAACATCACATCAAAAGAAGTCGAACGACTTGCTCCGCTTTTTCAAACAGAATTTGAAGAAGAAACATTCTTCGCTCGACACAAAAAAACAGCTGTCAAGCGCAGTGACATCCAAAAACACAAAGGTGCAACCTTCCTCGGAATTGATGCGGGTTCAACAACAACAAAAGTCGCACTTATCAACAACAACGGTGAGTTATTGTATTCATACTACAACACTAACGAAGGAAATCCATTAAAAAGTGTGATTTCAAGCATTAATGAAATCTACTCTCTTCTTCCAGAGGGCTCTTTTATTGCACGCTCGTGCGTCACTGGTTATGGCGAACACCTCATCAAAGCGGCGATTGGTGTTGACGAAGGGGAAATTGAAACAGTAGCCCATCAAACTGCAAGCGAAAAAATTCTTCCGGGAGTCGAATTCATTCTCGATATCGGCGGACAAGACATGAAATGTCTTAAAATAAAAGACGGTGTTATTTATGATGTTTTGTTGAACGAAGCATGCTCATCTGGTTGTGGAAGTTTTATTGAAACTTTTGCTAATGCTCTTTCAATTTCTGCAAAGGATTTTGCAAAAAAAGGCATTGAAGCGCTTGAACCAGTTGACTTGGGCTCAAGATGCACAGTTTTCATGAATTCAAGAGTAAAACAAGCTCAAAAAGAAGGTGCAACTGTCAGCGACATTAGTGCTGGACTTGCCTATAGTGTTGTCAAAAATGCACTCTTCAAAGTCATTCGACTTCGTGATTTTAATGATCTTGGAGAAAAAGTTATTGTTCAAGGCGGAACATTTTTGAACGATAGTGTTTTGAGAGCATTTGAAAAACTAACTGGAAAAGAAGTTGTGAGACCCGACATTGCGGGACTCATGGGTGCATATGGCGCATCACTAATCAGCCAAAAAAATTACGTGACGAATGAAAAATCTAATTTGAAATCAAAATCAGAACTGGAAAACTTCAATATCAAAAAAAGTAGCGAACATTGCAAGCTATGCCCAAACAACTGTTTATTGACAGTTTCAACTTTTTCAGATGGGCGAAATTTTATCACCAACAACAGGTGTGAAAAAGGCGCACAATCATCCGAGGGCGACCTCCCGAACAGTGATTCCACCTCAAAACCCATCAATGTTTATGACCAAAAATATAGACGACTTTTCTCTCATTACAAGCCTTTGAAAAAAGAAGACGCCCCAAGAGGGGTTGTTGGAATCCCAAGGGTTTTGAATCTTTATGAAAACTATCCTTTTTGGTTCACTTTCTTCACAAACTTAGGATATAGCGTAATGCTATCCCCTCGCTCTTCTCGTGAAATATTCGACATGGGAATAGAAACGATGCCAAGTGAAAGTGTGTGTTATCCTGCAAAACTTGTTCATGGACATGTCGAAGCTCTCATTAAAAAGGGCGCTAATTTCATTTTCTATCCCGCAATCCCTTATGAAATTCAAGAAGACAAATGCAGTGATAATCACTACAACTGTCCCGTTGTCTCGACATATCCCGAGGTTATTCGAAACAATATGACATTCGAAAAAGGTGTTAAATTCATGAGTCCGTTTCTCCCCTACAACTCCAAAAAACACATGGAAAAAAGACTCATGGAAGAATTCCCAACTATTGCAAAAAATGATATCAAAAAAGCCGTCACAGCCGCTTATGCTGAAGATGAGAATTTCAAAAACGATGTTCGCAAAATGGGAGAAAAGGCACTTGAACACATCAAAAACACTAACGGACACGGAATAGTTCTTGCAGGGCGTCCCTACCACATTGACCCAGAAATCAATCACGGCATTCCAGAAATGATTGAAAATTATGGTTTCACTGTTTTGACTGAAGATTGCATTTCGCATCTTGCAAACTTGGAACGCCCAATCAGAGTTGTTGACCAGTGGATGTATCACTCAAGGCTCTATAAATCTGCTTCCCTTGTTCGAGAAAGAAATGACCTTGACATCATTCAACTCAACTCGTTTGGTTGCGGACTTGACGCCGTGACGTGTGACCAAGTTCAAGAACTAATCGAAGAAGCTGGCAAAATCTACACCACTCTAAAAATTGACGAAGTTAACAACCTTGGAGCGGCACGCATTCGCGTTCGTTCTTTGATGGCTGTTTTAAATCGCAGAAAGCAAAAAAATATCTTAGCCAAAAAGGATTTACCAAAAACAAAATCTCGTGTTCTTTTCACAAAAGAAATGCGAAAATCCTACACTATTATCGCTCCAGAAATATCCCCCATTCATCTTAGAGTTCTGAAGCATTCAATGCAAAAATACAACCTTAATCTTGACGTTTTGGAAGACAGTCCTCAAACAATCGAAATGGGTTTGAAATATGTTCACAACGATGCATGCTATCCAACCATCATAACAATCGGCTCAATCATGGATGCGCTCTTGTCTGGGAGATATAACCTTGACAACACCGCCGTCATGATAACACAAACTGGTGGAGGTTGCAGAGCAACGAACTACATCGCAATGCTTCGTCTTGCGTTGAAAAAAGCAAAAATTGACCATGTCCCAGTTATCAGTTTGAACTTCGCTGGACTCGAAAAAAATCCGGGATTCAAAGTCACTTTGCCGATGATTAAAGACCTTGTGAAATCCCTTCTTTATGGAGACTTGTTCATGAGAGTCCTTTATCGAACAAGACCCTATGAAGTCGAAAAAGGGTCAGCAAACGCGTTATATGAAAAGTGGAATGAAATTGTCAGCGAAGGATTAAAAGTTGGCAAAGATAATTTCAAGAAAAATTCAAAAAAAATTGTCGAAGAATTCAATGCCCTTCCCGTTCATGATATTGCGAAACCACGGGTCGGAATTGTTGGAGAAATACTAGTCAAATATCATCCTCTTGCAAATAACTATGCTATTGACCTTCTTGAAAAAGAAGGTTGCGAAGTAGTTGTTCCAGACATGCTTGATTTCTTTCTCTATGGATTTTACAACAACACGATAAAGTATGAACTTCTCAGCAACACTTATTTGCAAAAACTGATTGGCGATGTCTATATTTGGTATATTGAAAAACTGAAAAAACCGATGCTTGATGCTCTCGATGAAACAAAGTTTGGAAAGCCCGTTCACATCAAAAAAATGGCGAAAATGGCAGAAGAAATTGTCAGTCTTGGAAATATTTCTGGTGAAGGTTGGTTTTTGACAGCTGAAATGATTGAACTAATTCACAGCGGTGTCAACAACATAATATGCATGCAACCGTTTGCATGCTTGCCAAACCATGTCACTGGAAAAGGTGTCATGAAAACTCTGAAATCAAAGTTCCCAAAAGCCAACATCGTTCCCGTTGACTATGATCCGGGAGCAAGTGAGGTCAATCAAATCAACAGAATCAAATTAATGCTCTCGACTGCATTCAAAGATATCAAAAAATAACAACCAAATAAAACCTCTCCCCTCAATAAAACTGTGATGTATCAAATTTTTTTAACAGAAACGCAGAGAGACCGCGAGGAATTCACCCTAAAAGATTAAAAATGCTAGCGCCAAAAAACGCTAGCATTTTGTTTTTGTTATTCAATATCCATTAGACTCTGTTCCAAATGAATTCCGCAGTCGATCCCATTGAACTCCATTCCCAAACCATGTGATTTCCATCAACTGTGACTCGATAGGTATACAATCTGAAAAAACTGTTAGCTGCAGTGTGTCCTCCAGAAAATCTAATTCTGTTTCGGTTGTTTAAAGTGACCTCTCCAGTGTGAGTAATTGCTCCATCTCGTGCAGTAAAATTTCCGTCATTGTCGATAGTTATTTCTGAGAAAAATGTTGATTGATTCACATTATTAATGTGATACCTTTGCAATCTCCATGTTCCTGCAATCTCTGAAGTGTCTGAACTTCCCCCACATCCAGTCATCATAAATGCAGATGCAACGAGCATTAAGACTATCATTACCGATATTCCAATTTTTTTCATGTTCTCTTTTCTCCTTATCACCCACTCTAGTGGATTAATCCTAGAATATCTCAAACTTAGATTTTTGTAAAGTGTTTTTGAAGAAAATTACCGAAAAATGTTGTTTTTAATCTGATTTTAATGTTGAAAAATTAATTTGCAAGCATTCACAATTAAATTATTTGTCAAGCATCTTCGATGCTCTTGTGGGAGATTGCTATTATTAGAAACATCCTCACAAAGGGGTCAAAGACCCTTGTCAAGGGTCTTTGACCCCTTTGTGAGAGATGCTATTACTAGAACTTCTCCCACAAAAAGCATCAAAGATGCTTAACAAGGGTTTTCAACACTCTTGACGCTGAATGAGAATGGAAGCAGAACCCGACAAAGCAGTTGAAGACTGTTGGCAAGCATCTTGGATGCCTTTGTTAGGACTTTTTTGAAACTCAGTTACGTTAAGACAGGCCAACCGAAGGTTGTCAAGTATCTTTGATACTTTTGTGAGAAATTACTTTTACAAGAAATTCTCCAACAGATGGGTCGAAGACCCTTGTCAAGCAAGTTATGAATTAAAGCAAATTATTAAAAACCTACTTGCGGGCAACCAAGAGCAACTTTTTATTAAAAGAAAATGCCAAGAAAAATTCTGTCGACTATTAGAAACACGCTCAAGAAAGTTAAATAGATTGCAAATGGAAAAAGCGATGAATGTTCGAGGAGTTTCATGAGCAGTTTGACTGCAAAAAAACCGCTGATGAATGACGAAATGAATGCAATAATCAAAATATAAAACGGGACTGGAAGATGAGTAAAGTTAAAAACAACTTCATAAAGCGATGCTCCGAGAATAATTGGAATACTGATAAGGAATGAAAAACGTGCAATTGACTTCTTTTCTTCCCCAAGAAGCATTCCAGTTGAAATGGTCGTTCCACTTCGCGACAGCCCCGGAAAACCTGCAAATCCTTGTGCCACACCGATTATAAACGCAGAAAAGAAAGAGATTTGTTTTGAATGCAAAGAGTGAGTAGTGGAAAGTGAAGATGTTGTCAAATTTTTGTCATCACAATCACTCTTACCTCTTAACTCTTCTTTCTTCCTTTTCTTGCTCACCCTCATAACAATATCACTCGCTATAATTAAGGCAACTGTTGCAATAAAACCATAGACGATAAATTCACCCGAGAACGCATCTTGAAAAAGGTTTCGAAACAAGAAAAATATTGCAACAGTTGGAATAACAGCAGTGATTATAAGCCCCATTTCTCGCGAAAAAGGTCTTTTTGCCAACTTTTTGACTTGCGGAAACAAAACAATAATGACTGCAAGAAGTGTTGCAAGATGAACAACGAGTTGAAACAACATCGGAACTTCTTCTTCAATTCCCAAAACTCTCGCTGCGAGTATTGTGTGGGCGGATGATGAAATGGGCAAAAATTCGGTCAAGCCTTGAACAATACCCAAAATAAACGCTTGAATTGCAGACATATGCTTTAAGTATATGCATATCCCATCAGATTAATAATATCATTTTACATTCTCAGGGAATTAAAAATGCATTTGCAAAAAAAATTGCATACCTGCCCTAATCATTTAGCTCTATGATTAATACCGCCATCATATTAAAAATGTCAGTCTTGTTTTTGACTGACATTTTTTTAATGATTAACTCTTATTGTTCTAGTTGTTTTAACTCTTCTTCTTCAGCAGTTTCTTCTTCTTTTTTGTGGAAAACTCTAAATAACAATGCAGCTAGCGCTCCACCTGCGATTGGCCCGACAAGGAAAATCCAAACTTGAGAAAGAGCATATGTTCCGCCACCGAAAATAGCAGTCATCAAAGCTGGTCCGAATGAGCGAGCTGGGTTAACGCTTGTTCCAGTTAGTGGAATACCAACAATGTGAACAAGGGTCAAAGTTAGACCGATAATAAGTCCCGCTTTCGCGCCAGCACCTTTTTTAGCAGTTACTGAAAGAATAACAAAGACGAAAATGCAAGTGAGAACAACTTCAACCAGCAAACTTCCGATGATGTTTCCAGCAGTCCAGTTGTGACCACCAATCATTCCGTTTGTTCCAGCAAGATAGCCAACAATGTCAGTTGTTCCTGCGACCATTGAGAAAATACCATAGAGTAGTGTCGCTCCAATGATTGCGCCCAAGAATTGGAAGCCAACATAGACCAAAAATTCTTTGAGCTTCATTCTTTTTGCCAAGAACGCTCCGAAAGAAACCGCTGGGTTGATATGGCAACCACTGACTCTTCCAATTGTGTAGGCCATTGCAACGATGACAAGACCGAACGCGAGTGCGACCGCGGCGACGAAACCACCATCAACACCTCCAAAAGCATCAATCTCAGGAATAATCGAGATTCCCGCTGCAGCTCCGACAGCAATGAACACTAGAACGAAAGTTCCAAATAGTTCCGCTATTCCTCTTTTTAAAAGACATTTTTCCATTTTCTTTTTTTCGACCTTTTTAAAAAGATCTTTCTCCTTTGCACTTTTTAAGTGCCTAAAAAATTTTTTTGTTTGTTTAAGTTGAAATATTTTCTAATTCTTTTGTGAGCAAGATTTTATTTCTATTGGGCGCTTGCAAAATGGCAGTCCGCCAACTGTTGCGTGTTTTTTGTTGCAGGCAACGCAGTCGTTATAATTATCGCAATCTGTTTTCGGGCAAGGACATTTTTTGTTGTTTATTTCTTTTTGCATTTTTATCCTCTCTTTCTAATTTCGTCAATTCTCGCTTTTGCTTTTGAATAGCCATTTAATAGCGCTTTTTCATACCATTTCATTGCATTTTGCATTGAAGCAGAAGAATCTTTTTCAAAAAACAATTCGCCGAGATTATATTGCGCTTGAGCATTGTCAAGAGAAGCTGCTTTTGCGAACCATTCCATTGCAAGGTCTCGAGACTGTTCAACTCCCATTCCATATTTATAAAATTTTCCGACATTGACTTGCGCTCCTTCATGTCCTTGCTTTGCAGCCATTAAGTAATAATTAAATGACTTTACTTCGCATGGAAGGTCGTTTGAAGGTGTGTAGTATGGTGGCGCTGGATAAGTTGCTGGAGGCTGATAAAACATTCCCATGTTAAACTGCGCGTGAATATGACCATTGTCAGCCGATTTTTTATAGAGTTCAAATGCCCTCTGAGGAGATTTTGTCACCCCGACACCCTTTTCATACATCATCGCCAAATTAAATTGCGCTCCCGAGTGTCCAGAGTCCGCGGCTTGGAGATAATACTCCATTGCAAGCTCGTTTGACTTTTCAACTCCGCGCCCAGAATAATAGCAACTGGCAAGAAAATATTGAGATTGAGGATCTCCCGCTTCGGCATCACTAATCAATTTTTTGATGTCCATATAACAGTAATATAACATATTTTGGAAACCCTGTCAAGCATCTTCAATGCCTTTGTCGAAGAATTTGTCGTAAAAACAACATCTCACAAAAGGGCTAAAATCCCCTGCCAACAGCTTTCAACTGTTGTGTCGGGCTCTGCTTGTGTTCGCATTCAGAGTCAAGAGGTCAAGACCCCTATCAAGAATTTTTAATCCTTTTGTGTGATATTTACCATTACAAGAAACTCTTCAACAAAAGGTTAGACAGCCTATGTCAACTATTTTTGAGTCAAACTTTCTAATGAAAAAGGTGGATATCTACTTGACAGATTATTATCATAAAGTATATAATAAAAACATAAAAAAATAATGGGAAAAGGAGACCTATAGAAAATATGAAACTAAAATATCCAAAAGGATTCTATGTCGATGTTCGAATTGAAAATGTTTTTTCAACTCAAATACGATATACTACTCGCGAATTAAATGAATGCAAAACTCGCGAATACATCGCCGCTTTCATTAGAGTGTTTGACGGAAAAAAATGGTTCTATGCAAGCACAACTGAAATTGATGGAATTCAAAAAGAGATTGACAGTCTTGCAACTCTTGCAACTCCAAATAAAGACATTGAGAAAAACACAATCGTCAAGAGAATGTCAAAGGCTGTTGATGCTGTTTATTCTTATGAAAAAAGCAAAGTAACAGATATCTCACTTGAAAAGAAATTGGAATTCCTTGAGCCTCTTCACTCGTTCGTGACGGATTCAACGATTAAAATGTATGTCCTTATTTATTCAGACACCCACAAAGTGAAAGAATTTCACAACAGTTTGGGCGCTTGCATCAAACAGGATTTTCAACTTAGTGGCTTTGCAATCGGTGTTGAAATGAGTGAGGGCGAAAAAAAGTTCTCTGGAAGATTCATGAGAACAAAACCTCATTTTGAAGAATTGGTTGACTTTGAAGATGAATTAAAAGCCGACCTTGTTTCATTCAAAGAATTTATGCTTCAGTCTGAACCTGTTGAAGCGGGAATCTATCCCCTTGTCTTTTCTCCTCAAGTCACTGGAATTTTCACTCATGAAATTTTCGGCCACAAATCGGAAGCTGATGCCATGATGGGAGATGAAGCAACAAAAGCAGAATGGGTCATTGGAAAAACAATGGGTATGAGCGAGCTCAACATTATTGACGAGGGAACGAGTTTGAATTCTGGGTTTGTGCCGTATGACGACGAAGGAAACAAAGCAAGAATCAACTATTTGATTAAAGGCGGAAAACTTTCTGGAAGACTTCACAGTGTCACGACCGCTGCTGACTTTGACGACGAGGTCACTGGAAACGCACGCGCAATATCCTATGAATTTGAACCGATTGTTAGAATGACAAACACTTATATTGACAACGGCTCAAAATCTGTTGATGAACTCATTGCTCCGATTAAAAAAGGTTTTTATATCAAGTCTGTCTCTCATGGCTCAGGTCTTTCAACTTTCACGATCGCACCCGACAGAGCGTATATGATTGAAAACGGAAAAATCACAAAACCTGTTCGAATTTCAGTTGTTACAGGTTCAGTCTTTGAAACACTCGGTGACATTGATGGAATTGCGAACGATTTGCAAATTCAAACGAGCATTTTCGGTGGTTGCGGAAAAGGCGTTCAATTCCCCTGCCCTGTTTCATTTGGAGGTCCAAGCATACGTGTCAGCAAAATGACCGTTCAATAAGGAGAATATTTTTATGAACAAAGAAATAGTAATTATTAAAAAATCGGAAACGAAATTAAATATTGTCAACAACAAAATTGAAGCGGTTTTCAAGTCAACTGACTCAAAGACTGGACTCAGAATCTATGATGGAGAACATATTGGAATCGCTGGCGGAATTGGAAAAGTTGACAAAAAGAAACTTGAAGAAAAAGCAAAAGACATGCTAAGATTTAAAATACCTTATGCCGTTGAACCAACAAAAAATGCAAACAAGATTGTCGATTTGTCAAACGAGTTCTCTCTTTCCGACAAAGAGTTCCATGACATAACAAGTGAACTGCTTTCAAAACTCGAAAAAAACTATCCTAACTTTGCTTTCACAGAAAGCGTGTCGCTGATTGAAATTGAAGAATCACTTGAAAATGACTGCAACACAAACTTGAAATATCGTGACAAATATATTCAACTTATTCTCACAATCAAACACAAAAAATCATTGAACGTTTTTGACGGAGTTATTCAAAACCTTGCAAGATCCTACTCGCTTGATGAAACATATCAAATCTGTTCTCAAAGCCTTGATGTTTTTGAAAACAAAGTTGAAATTACCGATGGCGAAATGTTGCCTATTATTTTCACGGACGACTCTCTAATATCCTATTTTTTCCAACATCTTCACGGAAAATTATTCGCGGCGGGAGCGTCAATCTTCAAAGAAAAAGTTGGACAAAAACTGTTTTCAGACAAGTTTTCACTCAACATCAACAGAGAACCCTTAAGCACAATGACTCGCTTTTTTGACGGTGAAGGAACAACCCTTGAAAACGATAAATTTTTCCTCATTGAAAACGGTGTCATCAAATCACCTTTCACTTCGAAGAAAGTTGCAAAAAGCTTGAATATTTCCCCTTCAGCTTCGTCAATGCTTGTCTATGATGCTGTTCCAGACATCACCCATGAAGCTATTGAAATTGCGTCAAGCGGAAAGACTCTCAATGAACTAATCGGAAACCAACGAGCAATTTTAATCGAAGTTGCTGCGGGCGGAGACTTCACGGCACAAGGTGAATATTCAACTCCTGCTCAAGTTGCATATTTATGGGAAAACGGAAAAAGAGTCGGAAGACTTCCTCAAATTTCCCTCTCTTCAACAGTCAACGAACTTTTCGGAGAACATTTCATCGGAAAGACAACTGATGGACAACATTCAAACTCACCAATTTCAAAATACTCCGTTTTTAAAATGAAGGTAAACCGAATCGGTGACCACCAATAGTCAAAACACAATTCAAAATGCTAATGCAAATTTATTGTCTGAACTAATCAATCAAACCACTCAAAAAGGCTATTCATTGTGAACAGCCTTTTTGAGTTTTGAAAATCCAAAAACTTAATTTGAAAAATCTAATTTTGAGCAAATCCTTTCAACAAGAGTCGTGTCAAATGTTGCAACTGTTGAAGTAAATATCAAAACATCTTCAGTAGACACGTTTGCAAATTGATATGGAATGTTTGGATGAGGGCATAGTGCAAATGGCAAACAATCGACTTTGTCTTTTATTTGTTCGGGCAACCTAATCAATCCGAGGTTTGACAAGCCTGTGCTATTTTCTCCGTCTTCGTTTCTTCCAACTCTTTTTATCATAAAGTTTTTAATTAACAAAAGACTGTCTCGTTAAATGCGAGATAGTCTTTCTTGAATCTGGATTTCACGATGTTTTTTTTTGGCTTCTTTTTGTTGCAAAAAGTCGCTGATAAGAACTCCACAAGCACTGAAAAGGATTGGGGCAAGGCAAACGAGTCCAACCCAGCTGAGAACTGGAAAGTTTTCAAATGTTAGTGGTATTGTGAAAAACAGTGCCAACGCAATTGCAAATGTCAATACTTTCAATATTACTGGAGGTTTTAATAGTCCTTTGAGCCATTCTTTGACTTTGCCTGCTCTCTTCTCCTTTTCCTTTCTTTTTTTAATAAGTCTTGCAATTTCAAATCCACCATAAATCGCTGTTGAAATTGAAAAAACTACGCCAAAGGTTATCATAATATGCCATGGAAATCCAATGTTCAATCCAATACTTTCAAGTAGAGGTTGATTGAGCATGAACGAGAATGGTCTTCCTGCGATTTGAGCAGCACTCATTGCGACTGAACCGATGTAGACATAGCCCAAAAGAACCATCCACATGTTTTTGATTTCAACTTTCAATTCACCGATTTTGATAAAATAGAGCGGAACAAAAATCAGCAAGAAATGACTAATTATTGTTTGAACACTGATGAAATGCAATAAGCTTCTTGATGTTGAAATCATGTCGGGATAAACAAATGCAAGTGCCGCACCAACGAGAGCGCATCCAAACATTATGTTTTTCATAACAGTCACTGCTCTGTTGTCTTTTCTCAAAAATGCACTCAAAAGCAAAGTTGCAATTGAGAACCACTTCATGATAGCACACATTGAAAAAGATATTCTCCACCACCAATCAAAATTGGCAAACGTTGCATATTCATTCGAGTGAAAATGATGAGCCAAATTCCAAGAAATTCGCCCCGTCTCAAGGACAAACATAAGCACTGCAAGAGTAATCTTGGTCACAAACACTCCACGCTTGCTTTTCGCATGAAGCCCAAAATACATCGCACACAAAATTCCAACAACGACAAAAATCAACATCAGATGATTCAAATTGAACATCCAACTAATTCTCCCATAAAAATAAACATCAAATCCAAAAAAGTAGTTCATGTTTCCATTCCTTTGTTTTTAAAAACTATGATTTGATTATATCACTTGTTATGTCCAATTTTTTTGCAAATTTTCAAGAAATAGTGAAAAATATTGTCGAATAATTTGATTTAAGTTTTTTGACAATTTCCCATAAATTGGAATTAAAAAAGTTGTGAAAAATCGTTGACTTACTCTTTTGAATGTGTTATTCTATTTAGGCATTAAGGATGCGTTGCGTCTTTATTGTGCCATTGTGGTGACGTTATCGCAAGGGATCCACCCGTTCTCATACCGAACACGGAAGTTAAGCCTTGTGGAGCCGATGGTACTTGTCTGGCGACGGACCGGGAGAGTAGGAAATTGCCACATTCCAAAAAAGAAAACTGTAAGCAAATGCTTGCAGTTTTCTTTATTTATGCGCCCCACTAAGTCAAGAAATCGAAAGGATAATAAAAATCTAATTAAAGTTCTTTATTGCTGACCATCACCCACTCAAAAGCTGGTTTGAATTTACACGTCAAGCAACCAATATTATTTATTTTTTGAACAATCGCAATTTTTCACAATTATCTTTGCACTCCATCTCTTCAACTGACAATTCAAGCAAAATTCTATTGCTGCTTTTCTGCCACTGTAGTTGCAAACTCAACTTCAATTCTCTTGAATCTAATTCTGCCATTTTTCACTTTCCTTGCGAACCGACAAAAAAAAGCCCGTCGATAAATGACAAACCTTAAAATTACGCTCTTTTTTTTGCCATCTACTGCAAGTATTATTTTACATATATTTTTCGGAAAAAGTGTAGGATGAAAAAATGAGGCTAAAAAGGGGGAATAAGGTTGAATGGGGTGTTTTGAGCGAATATGAAAAAATTTTCTTATGCGTTTGACCTAGAATTGACCTAACTTATTTTGTGAAATAAAAGCTATAAACTTGTTATGATTGACTTTAAAAGCAAAAAACACACCAAGATATTTTGATGTGTTTTTGTTTATTTGTTTCTATTCGCATTCAAAATTAATTTGTCTTACTCAATCTAAAAATTGAATATGAGTGATACCTCATTTTCCTATGAACCTAAATCTAATGTATTCAGCATTAAGATCTTCAACACTGAAGCCACATTAACAATCTTTCCTAATCATACCATCCCTCTTGAATAAGATGAGTAAAATCCCTATCTCTGTAGACTTCAAATTTTGTGTTTGGCAAACCATCTTCTTCTAAACTTCCAACCCTACCTTAAAGTTTAATTATACCACCGCTGACTTTTTCCGATAACATAATCTTTTCGGAACGCTGAGGGTGGCGTATTCCCTGAAAACATTATTCTCAACATATTGGCTGGCTACTTGAATGTGTGCCCATCTAAAAAACTACAAACAAAAAATCGAGTCAGTTAGTGGCTCGATTTTTTGTTTGTAGTTTTTTAGAAAAGTAAGTTTGAGCATCTCAGTCAAAAAACTCTAGTCTTCAATGCTTGCGTCAAACATTGAGTTGTAGAGTTCGGCATAGAATCCGTCTTGCTGAAGAAGTTCTTCGTGTGTTCCGCTTTCGACTATGTCACCCTCTTTAAGAACAAGAATAACATCTGCGTTTTTAATGGTTGAAAGACGATGAGCGATGACGAAACTTGTTCTTCCTTTGATTAGAGTATCCATTGCGTCTTGAATGAGTTTTTCAGTTCTTGTGTCGACGTTACTTGTCGCTTCATCCAAGATGAGCATCGGACTGTTTTGAACGATTGCCCTTGCTATTGTCAAAAGCTGACGTTGCCCACCTGATATTGAAAATTCGTCACTTAGAACCATGTCATATCCTTTTGGAAGCGTTCTGATGAAGTGATCAATGTTCGCGGCTTTCGCTGCTGCGATGATTTGCTCTTCCGTCACATCCTCTTTTGAATAGACTATGTTGTCTCGAATTGTTCCCTCAAATAGCCATGAATCTTGCAAAACCATTCCAAAAAGAGAGCGAACATCTTCCCTTTTCATGTCGAAAATATTGACACCATCAATCATGATTTCACCACTATTGAGTTCATAGAAACGCATCAAAAGATTGACAAGGGTCGTTTTTCCAGCACCCGTTGGGCCAACAATTGCGACCTTTTGTCCCGGTTTGATTGAAGCACTAAAGTCATGAATAATGACTTTGTCTTCGTCATAGCCAAACTTGACATTTTTGAATTCGACGGCTCCTTTGATGTCTTCGATTCTTCCAGTCTTTCCTCTTTCGCAAGACACCTCACCCTCTTCAAGCAGTTCAAAAACTCTTTCAGATGCGGCGGCAGTGGATTGCAACGCTTGCAAGTTTTGTGCGAGCTGCCCAAGGTTTGATTGAAACATTCTCATATACATCATGAACGCAACAATCACACCGATGTTGTCAAGCCCAATTGTTCCATTCACAATCAAGATTCCGCCAACAACACAAATGGCAACAAATCCAACTGCTCCAATAATCATCATCAATGGAAACATTATCCCAGAGAAGAATTCTGCTTTTTGTTGGCTTTTTGCTAGTTTCTTGTTCTCTAGCTCAAATGTTTCAAATGCTTTTTTCTCACCTCTAAAAGCCTTGACAATAGTGTGGGAAGAAAAGTTTTCTTCTATTTTTCCATTGACTAGACCAAGGTTTTTTTGTTGAGCAATGAAATGTTTTTGTGAAAATTTCATGACAAGCATCAATGAAATAAAACTCAAAGGAATGACGCTCATTGCGACAAGTGCGAGTCTCCATTCGGAGATAAACATCATGACAATAATACCCACAAGCATTATAATCGTCATCATGAGTCCAGCCACGCCGTTTGAAAGCCCTTCCCCCAAAATATCCGTATCATTTGTGACGCGAGAGAGAGTGTTTCCGAAAGCATGTTTGTCGTGATATTTCAACGGCAAAACATTGATTTTGTTTAGCATTCGCGTTCTCATTTTTTTGACACCTCTTTGGTTAACGACTGCCAAAATATAGGACTGCAAATAATCAGTCAAAAATGAAAAAATATAAATAACGACCAAAATAATACCATATCTAAAAATCGCATCAAAGTCAATTGGTATATGAAATTCCGCAATTCTTACCGCATTGATTAGGTCTTGGACATACCTTGGCGCAATGACCGAAAGAACCGATGCGACTGCGGCGATAATCAAAGATATTATGATAGCTGGATAATGGGGTCGAAAAAATCTAATCAGTTTTATCATGCTTCCCCAGAAGTTTTTTGCCTTTTTTCCATCCCATGAATCCGCCAACTGGTCACGAGCGACAAGTTCCTCTTCTTCTTTAGGTTCTTCTGTTTTTGAGACAATTGAAGTTGGCTTGTTTTCAGAGGTTGATTCTTCATTGTGCAGGCAGTCAGTGCTTGCGCCAAAAATATTGCCTGCCTCCACTGTTTCAAATTGTTCGACTTCTTGGCGAGGTTCCAATGTTGATAGTTCAGTTTGCCCAACCTCTTCAATAACACTTTCGTTTTGTTCGTTTTTAGAGGCTTCGTTCAGTTTCCAATGTTTGTTCTTGTTCATTATTTGTCACCCCCTTTTTCTAGCTCCTCTTCAGTTAGTTGCGAGAGTGCAATTTCTTTGTAGACCTCGCATGAATTCATTAATTCTTTGTGAGTTCCCTCTCCGACCATTTTGCCATATTCAAGAACAATAATTTTGTCGGCATCCATGACAGTTCCAATTCGTTGAGCGACTATTAAAACAGTCGAACTTGAAGTGTGTGCTTTGAGATTGTCTCGAACAAGTTTGTCAGTTTTGTAGTCAAGAGCTGAAAAACTATCGTCAAAAATATAGAATTCTGGATTCGTAGCGACTGCTCTTGCAATGGAAAGACGTTGCTTTTGTCCGCCCGAAACATTCTTTCCACCTTGGGAAACTTTTGAATCATATTTTCCTTCACGTTGCGACACAAACTCATGCGCGCAAGCAACTTGAGACGCTTTTTCAATAATCTCTTGGGTCACACCTTCCACCGCACCATAAGCAATGTTTTCCGAGACTGTGCCACTGAAAAGAACTCCTTTTTGAGGGACATAGCCAATTCTTTCGCGAAGATCATGTTGTTTGACTTCTTTTATATTAACTCCGCCAACCAAAATCTCGCCATCTGTGACATCATAAAACCTTGGAACAAGATTTATTAATGTTGATTTTCCACTTCCAGTTGAACCGACAAAGGCAACTGTTTGACCTTTTTTGACTTTGAAAGAAATCTCTTCAAGGATATATTTTTCTGCATCGGGATACTTGAATGAAACATTCTTAAATTCAACTTCTCCAACGTTCTCTGAGTTGAATTCTCGCGGTGAAACTGGGTCAGAAATTGATTCTTGCGTGTCTAGAACTTCTCGTATTCTCTTCGCTGAAACTAATGCTCTTGGAAGCATGACAAAAACCATGATGAGCATCATGAACGCAAAGAATATCTGAATTGCAAGTTGATGAAATTCCATGAGCGACGGAATCGTCATATAGCCATCGGAAACAAGGTGTGCCCCAACCCAATAGATGCAAAGAACTATTCCATGAATAACAAAGAGTATGACTGGCCAAAAAAGACCATACATTTTGTGAACATAAGTGTTTATTTTTCTGAGGTCTTCGTTCGTTTTTTCAAACTTTCTCCCTTGATACTCTTCCGCGTTATAGGATTTGACAACTCTTAGTCCCGTCAAATTTTCACGAGTCACAAGGTTCATCTTATCGAGAACGGTTTGAATAATTTTCAGTTTTGGCAAAACCAAGAAAATCAAAATTCCAACAAGAGCAAGGAAACCAACTATCCAAAGCACCGTTATCCAAGTGAGAGTGAAATTCAAATTCGATATTCTAAATGATGCCCAAATGATCATAACAGGCGCAGAAATCGCCATTCTAAGAATCGCAAAAACTGCCATTCTAACATTTTGAACGTCATTTGTTGAGCGAGTTATTAGTGAAGCTGGCGAAAACTTGTTCATTTCTTGAAACGAAAACTTCTGCACTTTATTGAAGATATCTCGCCTAAGCGTCGCGCCAAAATTCGCGGCAAGCCATGCTCCAATAAACGCGATTATCATTGTTGAAGCAAAACTCGCAACAGTCAGAGCGAGCATTATACCACCATATCTCAAAATTACATTCGTTCCAGCAACAACTCCATATTCATCGGGAAACATCGCGGTTGTGATGTGATTGGTGTATTCTGGAATTGTGACGTCAATCCAAACCTGCAACACAACAAAACCCAACAACAAAAGTATTGTGAGTCTTTCTTTTAGATTAAATTTTAAAAATAGCTTAAACATGATTTTATTTCAACACATAACGCAGAATGCAAATGCATAACGAACGATAGGTTAAATTTTTTTTACTCCTCCAAGCAAAACAATATCTCTTAGAACAATTTTGCGCTAAGAGATATTGTAACATTTAATTCAAATAATGTCCAACCAAAATGAACGGTTTTTGGGAATTCTTTTTGGAACAAGTTTTCGCATCAATTTCCTAGACCGCTTCTTCCCCAGTTTCAACCGCTTCAGCGCCTTGAGTGTCAAGAGCCACATTTGCACTTGAAGAACCTCTTTCTTCGTTGCTCGCGTCAGAATTAACTGGAGCATCCTCTTTTTGAACAGTCAGATTTTTTCTGCCACCTTTGAAGAACCAAAAGAAATAGAACACTGCAACAGCACCAATTTTGATGACCTCAATTGCCATACCCGCAAAATTAGGAAGACCGTTCGACCAAATATGATTATATCCATATCCCTCTATATATCTCGCTGAGCTGAACATTCCCCAGAATGTCGTTCCATATCCACGCCCTGCGATATACTCTGCTGGAACCGCATAAGAAAAACCTTCAACTGGAACATTCATCGCAGCGACAGCAAGAAGGATTAGCCAAATTGAATAGTGGATTGTTGCACCGTTGAAGAAATGCTTGTTTGGAAGATAAGTTGAAAGAATATAAATTGTTGCTCCAACCAAAACAAGAACATCAAGCCAACCAACATAGACTGTTGGGAAAATGAAATGCGGAAGTATTGCCGCAACTATTCCAATGACTAGTGATAATCCCAAAAACGCTTTTGAGAAAATCTTGACTTTTTTGTTTTGACTTCCAATTGTGATTCTGAAGATGATGTTTCTCAAGAATGCAAAACCTGCAAGAAGAATTCCAGTGAACTGACCCAAGAAAACGAACATGACGAGCCATGTCGCAGCCCAAATAGCAAGCCAAGTGAAACGCTTTTGCTGATGTTTCAAATCAAGCGCCTTTTTCTCTGCTTCACATGTCACCTTTTCTCCACCCTTCGGCTTTGAACCGATGAAAGCGAAAGTGTAGAACACTAGACCCGCAGTAATAAGCCCAAATACTTGCGACAAAATGTATGCCCATAATGGAATTATGCCATTACCAAAAATATCAACCATTTTTTGTCTCCTTTGCGTCAATAACATTTTTGTCACAACGCTTTACTTGAAAAACATTCTCTTGCTCATTAGGCAATTTTTCAAGGCTTGACACGCAAACAACGCATCTCTTAAAATATAATAGTTTGATAACCTTATTATACCATTATTAAAAATATTAGACAAGTAATTCTTTTCCATCTTGATTTGTTTTCTCATATTTTTATGTCGAAAACTAGTAAAAATATTTACGTTTTTTCCAAAATTTGCAAATTTTAAAAATTATAGTTTGAAAGACTTACTAAAAACACTGCTCTAAAAAATTCTTTCAAACTTTTTTTCAAAAGAAACCGAAAATCTCTTGACACACTCAAATCAAATGTTATATAATATATCAGTTGTCACAACAATCGACAATAAAATGCCACCGTGCGGTTGTGGCGGAATGGCAGACGCGCTAGACTTAGGATCTAGTGTTGCAAGACGTGGGGGTTCAAGTCCCTTCAACCGCACCACACTGTGCGTAGCACAAAATAACAGACAGTTTTTAATGGACTGTCTGTTATTTATTTTTGCTCAAGTGGTAGTTTTCTTCAAATTTGTTTGGTGAAATATCTTTCAATGTTTCGTGGGGACGGTATTCATTATAGAACTCCACATATTCTTCAACCGACTTTTTCAAATCGTCAAAGTGATAGAATTTGTGACGATTGAGTTCTTCTTTTTTCATATTCGAGAAAAAGCCTTCAATCACTGCATTATCATATGGGTTGCCTGTGTTTGAAAAAGATTGCTCAACTCCCAATGAACTTAGCAGCGAGCAATATTCGTATGAAGTGTATTGAGTGCCTCTGTCGCTATGGAAAATAACATTTTGCGGCTCGCCTCGCGATTCAAAAGCATCCTTGAAAGTCATTCGCGTCAACTTTGAATTATTTTTATATGATACTCTCGCTGAAATAACTTTTCGCGAAAACAAGTCGATAATAACACAAAGATAATAAATATTTCCGTCAACCCAAACGGAAGTGATATCCCCTACCCAAACTTTGTTGGGATAAAATTGTATGAAATCGCGTTGAATTTTATTGCGCAAATATGGATTATAATTTGCTTTTGGATAGTATGCTGGTTTTTTAATTCGTTGAGGAACCAAGCCCATCTCTTTCATTAGACGACTAATTTTTTTACTGGAAGCAACAATATTCTGCTCTTTTAATTTCGCTCTTATCTTTTTCGAGCCAAATCTTTGCTTGCTAGTTTCAAATATTTCGGAGATTTTTGGTTTCAAAAATTCATTGTTTATTTCGTATTGAGTTTTCACGACGCGTCTAAAAACATGATTATAGAAAGTCGCAGTATCAACCTCCAAAACGCGACACATAGTCCTCACAGGATATTGCCCATGCAACAACTCCAGCACATTTAGCCTTTCTTTGAGCAGAGCATCAGGAAAACATTTCGCCTTTTTAAGAATTTCAATCTCACTCTGCAATTTCAATATCTTCTTATTAGCACGCACCAAATCTTGATATGTGAAAGCATTTTCATTCTTGTCAACCCTCTTGCCAAACAACCTTATCCATTCATAAACCAAACTTCTCGGCAAATCATATTCAATACGCAATTGTTTCGCCGCCACACCACTTTCATACAAACCAACAATCTTCAACTTGAACTCTCTTGTGTATCGTTTTCTCATGGGTTTAAGATACCACCATCATCATAAAATTATAATGAAACTCTAAAATCCATTATCTTTTGCTTAATAATTTCATTGGAATCTCTATTGCACTTTTTTTCTAACAACATTTGCTCAATGTCATCATCATTCAAAATAATAATCATTTTTCTCTCTGTAATCCATATTTCTCTTAAAATATAATACAAGTTCTTATTTATCCCTTTTCTTGCAACAATAATCGCAAACAATCCTGTTCCATAATCTTTTAAATAATGAGCTATTTGCAATACATCCTTTTTGCCAATGCTGGTTGAGTGATTTTTTGCATCAACTACTATGTAATCTGCACAATATTTCAACCGTATGTACTCCCAAAAACCTTTATCTGCATAATTTGGAAAGATAAAATCACGCCTATTTGCCCTAGGTTCATCATTTTTCTCTGAAAGCGCAGCAGATAGTGGTGGACAAAACAAATAGGTTAAAATTTCACCCACTAATTTCTGATATTTAAACCAATAATTTTTTCCTGTCCCGCACTTTCTCAATTCGCTTATCAACAAATCTTCTTTTCCAACCACGGGAATATTTAATAACTGCTGCGTAAATACTGGATGAGCTATTTCATTAATTTCATTGTGAAACCTGCTTTCCAAATATTCTCTATCCCAAACTTCAATATTAGCTTCTCTTAGTTGGGAATATGTTTTTTCAGTCAATTTTCCTGGGCAAACTAAAACAGTCTTTATGCCAATATTTTTCATCGTTAAATGTCTCAAATATTCCGAAAACTTCGAACCCAAAACAGTGAAATATTTAACTTCAACTATAAGTTTTTCCCATTCTTCTCCAATTTTTCTTTCAGTTACAATATCTCCTAAAAAATCTCTTGATCGATGTAAAGATTGCGTGTTTCTAAAATTCAAATTTGCATTAATTAATTCAAAAATATATTTTTCAAACTCATAAGATTGTATAGGCATAGTTTTATGAATTTTGTAATGACAATTGGGGCAAAGCAATTGCAAATTGCTTAAGTCATTTGTCCCACCCAGTGAAGGATGAAGAATATGATGCACCTGTGAAATATCATCTTTTCCGTCTAGCAAAGTCGTTAAACATAGTGAACATTTGTTCTCACTAAATTCCCTCAACTTTTCAATCATTTCTTTTTTATTTCTCATATTTTACTCCTTTCATATTTCATAACCATCTCTAAAATCAGCTCTTTCCATGCTTGCAACTTATCTCATTCTTCAATTATCATAGGCACTTTTAATTTTTATTGGCTATATTCTACTTTTGAAACTGTGTTCCATTTTCTTATAATCATTATAGCACAAATATATTGAAAATACAAATATATTTCGGGGTCTTTCGACAAAATGCAAAACGCGCCCATGGGGTCGCCACAGCCGCGCGTTTCTCTATTTTCCTATATTCTGCCGCCCTTTTCAGAAAGGCGCGACACGCGCCAGCGGGTGCCGTTTGGGTGCGAATAAAACTTTTTTCTATGAAAAAAACGAAAATCAAGATGATTTACTTTTGGTTCGGTGTCGTAAATTGTCAGATACGACGGAAATCAAGACAAATTACTTTTGGTTCGCCAGAAAAATTGAAGCAAGCAGAGCGTTCCACTTTTGGTTCGACCTTGCCATAAAAACACGACGGAACGGAATGCGTTCTGTCGTGTTTTTTGCGTTATTTTTTGATTTATATCTTAACTTGTTTGCCTACACTTCTTGTTGTTCTGTAGAAATTTATCTAGTTAAATATTTAATGAAGTCCTCTACTATTTCCAAATCGCTCATTGGTCCACGAAAAGAAAGGACATTGGTTTCAATGCGATAAATGAGATAAAATCTCGAATTGCGAACCCAAGATTCATTTACATGTATGTGATGAGATTTCCAATTGGAGCCTATTCTTCTCCTGTAGAGTGTGCGTGCCCCACTGTAATGCACCAAACTATTCCTGTATATGTTTTCAAATATTTCGTTAGCGTCTTCTAAAGTTCTTGCTCTACTAAAAAATTGGAGTGTTGAATTGTTGATTGCGACACTAACTAATGTCGCATCATTATACTCTTCAACATCATTCCCATAATAATTTGTCAATCTGACTTCATATCCAGCATTAGTTGCCGCTCTTTTCAGCGTCTCAAAGGTAACAGGAGTTAATGGCGTTAATGGTTGGAACATGCAATAAAGATGACTGCCTGCAAAATGATAAGCGTCACAAATAATAATCTTCTCATTTGTTAAGTATATCACTTGTGAATTTCTCTGTTAACAAAAAATGCTCTCTAAATGCCTTTCAACGGAAATCAAGATAATTTACTCTTGGTTCGGTGTTGTAAATTGTCGGATGCGACGGAAATCAAGACAAGTTACTTTTGGTTCACTAGAAAAATTGTGGCAAGCGGAACATTTCACTTTTAGTTCGACCTTGCCATAAAGACTTTGGCAAAAGCTCCTGCATAATCGCATTCCTCTGGTTTTATTTTGCGAAGCCAAATCCCCGACTTCATTTTCTGCATAGTTTGAAGAAGTATATTTAAAAAAAATCAACATTAGTTACTTTTGGTTCTGATTATTTTCCGTTCGGTTGAAAAATAATTTACGACAGAGCGTTCCACTTTTAGTTCGACCTTGCCACACTAACACGCTCAAGAGGCGTTACTGGATCCTCTTGAGCGTTTTTTTATTGCCATTGATTTTTGCGCTCGGACTGCAAAGACAAAAATCTAAAGCTGTTGTGCTAGTGGATTTTTTATTTATTGTTTTAGTTGCTTGGTGTGTTGAACATCATAGGGTTGTGTTTTATGCTTTTTTGTTTATAGTCTTTTTTTTTACCACACATACTCTTGCCACATATGTGCAAAAAATGGCTGTATTCTATTTGTTTGCCATGGGTGACCACCTGTTGCCGAGTTTGGCACATAGTATTGCTGTGGGCGTGTTAATGTTGGGTCTAGTGTAAATGGCACTTCTACTCTAGCAAATCTATCCATGTATTCAAACACTGGCGGATAATTCCATAATTCTGTAACGCCCATAAGATGCGCAACTAAAATATGGCCAAACATAGAAGAGCCTGCTATATCACGATAAACCGCACTCCAGTTACTGCCACGGCGATTTAAAAACATATCTAATGGGTCGTGCAAACTCCACTCGGCTAAGCCTATCATATCTGTAGTATATGGTGCGCGTGGGCGATTGTCTTGTGTAAAACGCTCGGTGTCTACGTCTATTTGACTAACTCTAAAAATAGAGCGGTCTTCTTGAAAAGTAAAATGAGTTTCAGCGTTTGCAAAACTAATAATACTACTATCGTTTAAAACAACACCAGCAAGCAACATAGGCATTTTGCTCCCGTTATTGTGACCACCGTCATTCATCCAAAGTGCGCCATTTTTAACTGTGCCATAAATGTCTATACCGTATTGAATAACTTTTTTAAGCAGTGGCAATTTCTGCTCATTTGTATAGTCTAATTGCAATGCAACCATTGCAGCCGCTAGCGTATTTGCAATCTCTCTGCCATAGCCACCCACTTGGTCTGGATTTATTGCAAGCGATCTAAAATTTTGGTGCGGACGCAACCAGCGTGCGCTCCAAAGAGTATTTAATTCTACCCAAGGCATATTAAATCTTGATTCTAAAAATTCTAGACTGTGAAAATTAGGTGCGTTTTCTGGGCGTGGCAAGCCACGCAATGCATCAAAATTTATATCCGATACATTCCATCTAACTGGTTTGTCGCTTCCTACTATTGGAGGCCTAAAGTCGCCTTCTTTAGCAGGACTATCTAAAACGGTTAACACCGCCATTACATCAAGTTGCGGTGTTGGATAATTAACAGGCTCGGCTCGACTAATAGACGATACAATTGTGCTAGGTTTAGCTATAGTTAACGGTAAGCTAAGAGCTATATTTAAACTATGATCATAAGTTTGTCCGTTACTATTTACATTAGAGTCAAACCCGTGTCTATTTTGTCCTTGTCCATTGCCATGCTCTTCTCGATTCATTCTAGGGTTTAACATGCTGCCGTTTATTGTACGATTATTTACTGCTATAGAACGCGGATAAATATCTATAAGCTCTATTGGACCTAATACCCAATAATCACCCGTTGCAAATTGTCCGTATGTTACTGCACCATTAAATGTCCACGAAATTCCATGATGCGTTATAGTTGTATTGTTAGTGTTATTATTTGTGTCATTGTTATTGTCATTTCTACTGCAGCCTGATGACATTGCAACAAAAGCAATAATAGCACTTAGTATCAAAATAATAATTAAGCTAATTGAGATACTTTTTTTTGATTTATCTTTTGCAAATTTCATGATTCTATTATATTATATTTTTTAACTTTTGTCAACTCCAAAAAGTCTATGCAATCATCTTTGTTAAATTTATTACTCCGTAGTTTCAGTTATCTCTAGTCCGCATTTGAATATGAAGCATTTGGCTTTGAGGCGGCTCTTGATAGGATTGTTATTATTAACCTACCCTTCAACCGTGGCGACAGGGCGTATTATGTATGCTGTGTTGGCGCAAAATCTAATTTTTGAAGCCAATCCTGCCAAAAAACAGCCATTTTGAACGCCTCTTATTGAAGTGCCTATCCACAAAGACACGACAAAACGGAATGAGAAAATTCATTCCGTTTTGTTGTATTTATACCCTTTTAATATCGTTTTTGCCAAATCTCTGACTAGCAAATATTTGTGTTATCCACTCGCTCAATACGTCGACTCAAGCCATTTTTACTTGCATTTCAAGAAATCATCATCGAGCGACACTCTGCCACAAATTCATGCTCCGTCTTTGCTTCATCACATCTTTAAGCACCGCATCAAACATCTTTTGACGCGCGCTGTTTAAGACCTCAATAATCATTCTTTACTCCATCAATAATAGCAACTCTTAAGCCTATTTTTTCAAACTCTTCTGCAATACACTTACCTATGCCACCAGCACCACCTGTCACAATTGCTACTTTATTTTTCATACACTCTTGCTCCTACCACAAATTTATGCTTGCCACTATTGCTGCCAGCAAAATCAAACTCGACTTCTTTGCCATCAGATTTAGCTTGCACAAATAAATGTGCCACAGCAATTCCTAGGTCAATATTACGCATATCCCCTATTATCATGTCTAATGGATTGTTACTGTTGCGTAAATAAAAATTATATTTATCGCCTATATTCTCAATCAACCATGGTTGACGATTAACTGCACTTGGCGCAACTCGCACTGCTTCAATTAAATTATTCGATGCAACTCCATTATAAGAAATAACATCTGAAATTTCACTTGCACTCATTTTCATCATGTTATTAATCACAATGTCAGCCGCGCTCTTACGCTTAAAATCTTTCGGATATTCGCGCTCCCCTTGTTTTGCAGACATGCCTGCCATCATCGTAATAAAACATTCCAATCCTTCAACTTGCTTAAACTCTTTCTTAGGCTTTTTCATTCCCCACCAGCACGTTGAGATTCCAAGAGACTGCAAAATCAAATCTAACTGCTGACCAATAAACCCTATATTCTCAAGCGCAAGCGGTTTCTCCTCACTATAAAACCCAATACAATATTTAGCTTTTTTGTTCCTAACTTCATGCCTAGCCAAAACTTTAACAGACACCTTAATGTCTGCCACCATCGCCACCAATCCAAAATCATCTATCAAATCGCCTTTGTTTTCTAGCACATCAACCACGGTATCACTATAATCCCGCGTTGACTTTCTGTGATAAATGGCATCAGACAATTGTTTGTAACATTTTTCTATCATAATTATTTTATTCCTTAACTACATTTATAAATAGCTTATTTGTTTTTTTTATGAACTGTTTTTTTATCCTTAATATCAAGTCTCACTAGTATCAAATTATGCTTATATTTTATGCTAAAGCAACTTTTCATTTTACCCCTTTATCAAACGCACACACATAGCTTTAATCTGTTCTTTATATTCTGTTTTCATTTTTTGTCACACCGTGCTTTCATTATATTTTTTTATATCCACTAGGACATTCAAGTATTGTCCACTCGCTGTTAATATTTCTTCATCAATAGAAATCAATGCTAAAATTCCTTTTTTGTCAGCAGTCACCCCTATTTCATTGAGTATTCCTTTTGAAATAAAGCCCCCACCCCTAGCCGCACTAGCAATACCCATCATACCAGATTCTAATTTTCTAAAACTTGTTTTAGGATTAGTCAAATATTCAATCGCTAATTCCAAACTTGAACTGCCACTCAGCCTAATACTACTAGATTTTGAATGCTTAATTTTTTCTGATGCTTGCGATGCACTTTTTTGCCTAGTCACAGTTGATTTTTGGATACCCCTGCCATACTCAATATTAATAACTTTACTGCCATCTGACTTTCTAAAAGAGATATCATCAGTCATTACCAACTGCAAAAACTCTAGAAATGCATCACCATATGTCCGCATGTTGTAGTCATATGCATAGTCCAACAATGGCTTATACTCGGCTATTTCAATGCACACACTATTCTTTTCAAATTTTTTTTGTGGAGAAAGAAAATAATTAAACGGGTGAACAAATCTTAAGAATTGTGCGACTAAAAACTTTCTTGCCACACCTTCAACTTCTAATTTTCTTAAGAAATATTCATTTCCACTATCCACTGTGAGGCGCCAATCGTCTCTCTCTCCACGAGGAAAGTATTTCGAAACGATATTGGTAAGAGAAAACATTTCTCCTTGATAGTAATAGTCACGACCAACACTAAGAATATGCGCAATCTTAAAACCTGCATCATTTATACGCGGATCTTTTCCTTGCGGCATAGCCAACAAGACTCTCTCATTTGAAGTATTTCGACCAAAACGTGACGGAAACTTTCTTAGTTTTAGTGCATTCACCAAATCCGCTGCTGCAGGAACAAAATTATCCATCGCCATTTTTTGAAAATAAGCAGCAAAAAAATTATCCGTATAAAAATACGAATACCCTCTATTAGTAGCAGTCAGGAAACCTCTTCTTAAAGTATCGTATTTTTGAGGATGCGCATTGTTGAAAGTTCTAATTGCAAAAACTGCATCCTCATATTTTATATATTGCATTAGCACTTTGTGCCAATGCAATACTGTATTCTTACATGGCAAATATTTTTTAACCAATCCTTCCCAAAAATTGGAGATATCCTTAGACTCTCCACTAGGCAGACTTGTCACTTTGGGCAAATATATCTTATTTAGTTTTTCTATTAACTCATTCATTCTTTTGATATTCTAATATAATATTTTCGCTGATAAGAACCCTAATAAGTTAGCAAAAAACATATATCTTGTCTCAAATTTAACAACACCTTGCAAGTTAATGCTTAAAATCTAAAAATACTTTTACCAATCAAAATTTTATTTTTGATTTTTTTGCCACCAATTTTTCCTTTTGTGTGTAACAATAGATTCTCAAAAAAACATAAACAAAACGAACAAATTATACTTATGACAATATTTCATAAATTAACAAAAATATAGAAAAATAAGCCAAAAACCCACTAGGTTTAGTGGGTTTTTGGGTTGGAGCGGAAGACGAGGGTCGAACTCGCGACCTATGCCTTGGCAAGGCATCGCTCTACCACTGAGCTACTTCCGCATTATTAACTTGGTTAGTATATCACTTCATTCTATTCTTGTCAAATGAAAAAAAGCCTTGTTGTGAAAAAAATTAATAATTTTTTTTCTACATTAGAAAAATGTTTAAATAAATTTTAAAAAAACTTATTGTCACTTGTGTATTTAAAAAACATCGCTATTTTAGCGATGTTTTTTGTTTTTTTACCAGTTTAGGATTACTCCTGAAGTTCTTGTGAGGACAAATATTTTTGTGAGTCCTTCCCTTTCTATTGTCATAGTGATTCTGTTTGTTGTTCTTTCAAATTCAAAGCTTAGGTTTTCACCCTCTTCAATTGCTCTTGCCCCAAAGAAATTGATGACGACATTATTTTCTTCCATTGAAAATTGCCAAATTTCTTCGATTGAATTGTGAAAAACTCCTCCTACTCCACTCAAGCTGACATGACCTCCATCAAAACTTAGTGTAGTCAAACCTCCTGCATTCCAAAATCCAGAATCACTTTCTGTCAATATTTCTGTCTCTTCCTCGTCAATAATTGTTGTGATTGAAAGAACCTCGAAGAAGCCTTGCGGAGCGCCAGATGGGGCTGGAAGGTGCCTAGTGTTTTCAACAACCATGTCAAAAATTGCTAATGCGGCACTTGTGCCATACCAAACATAAAGCCCTTCACGATGTCTTGTCATGTTCAGATTGGAAAGTTCAATCGTTGTGCCTGCGGTGTTCCATCCAATATCTGCTGTTCGCCTGTCACTATAGCGCCAAACAGCGAGGTGATCGTTTTGAGCTGTTGCTGATATTGAAGTCATTCCAAGGTTTGTCACTGGACCGACAACCAGATATCCTTCGGCTCTGAAATGGTTTGCAACTCGCCCCATGTCAACCGAAAAGTTGTCATTAGAACAGCCAATCATTGGAACGCTAAACGCAATTGCAATAGCCACTAGCAGAAACATTCTTAATACTTTTTTCATTTTTTTCTCCTTTTGTCGCTTTTTGCGACTTTTGATTTTTTTTAGATTTTGTTAATGTCTTATTTGTGAATTAATTCATCTTTTTAAGCTATCCACAACAGCATTAGGAAAATAAATTTTTCGAAAATTTGTTTTTCAAGATACCCACAAGTAACAGTATATTCTTTCTTTCTTTCTTTCTTTGTCCAGCGTTTGTTAATGGATTTGCATTTCTTTTTTTTAAAAATTTTTGAATTTTTGAGATGTTTTTAAAAAAGTTTTCCACAATTTTTGAGAATTCGTGTTTTTGTTGTTGAATTTTTAACAATCAACTATCCACAATTTAACAGTCAACAACAAAAAACATGCTGACTTTTTGTCCGCATGTTTTTTTCTCAAAATGAAGTCATCCCCACCAGCAAAGCTACGGCGGTGTCAGACTAAAAGCAAAGCGGGCAAAAACAGCAAAGAATTGCCCCGAAAGGATTAAAATTCAGTAATAATTTCTCTATTAAAAAGAGACTGGAGAATTTGAATTGCATTGGTGTTTGTTTGAACTATTTGATTAACCGTGTCGGTCAAAGGCATTTCGACCCCTAGTTTTTTTGCCATTGTTGAAACTGCTCTTGCTGTTGCAACACCTTCAGCAAGTTTTAGAAACTTCTCTCCTTTGACAACCGCTTCTCCCCAAGCACGATTGTTTGAATGTTTGGAAAAGAGAGTTGTTTCATAGTCTCCGAGATGACACAGCCCATAGGCTGACAATTCATTTCCTCCAAGGGCTTCAATCAATCTTGCGACCTCTCTTGTTCCACGAGCCATTAGAGGGCCTTTTAAAGCGGGATATCCCATTCCGTCGAGTGCCCCTGCTATTATTCCAAAAATATTTTTTGTCGCTGCCCCAATCTCTGTCCCAATCATGTCAGTTCCATAATAGAACCTTATTAGATTACTTTTCAAAACATCGACCAACTCTTTTGTTAGCTCCTTGTTGACGCTGTCGATTACCATTGCGTTTGGAACACTTTTGGTGAAGTCTTGAATGTGGCCGGGGCCAACCCAGACTGCAACATTATCCTTGTCAATGCCCATCGATACGCAAACTTCACTTAACCTCAAACAAGTTACTTCTTCAACCCCTTTCATGCAAAGGACAAACTTTTTGTTTTTGATGTCATGTTTTGTGACAACGGTCAAAAGATTTCTCAACGCTTGGGCATTGATGCTGATAATTATGATATCACTGTGATGAAGAGCAAACTCCAAATCATTTGTTATTTCTATTTTTTCGTCCAACTCAACATATTCGTTTTTTCTTGTTTCTTTGATAGCACGAAAAATGTCGTCCTCTCTGCCCCAAGAGACGACATTGTGTCCAATTCTGTTTGCATACCACGCAAGGAACGAACCCCAACGACCGCAACCCAAAATGGTGATGTTTTGTTTTTTGATGATGTTTTGCATATTTGAATATGGAATATTGAATATGTTTAGATAAAATATTTTTATCCTCACCTATGCAATATTCCATCAATCTTTCTAGCCTTTTGAATAGTTCGGGCTTTCTTTTGTTATTGTTATGTCATGCGGATGACTTTCAATTAGTGATGCACCCGTTATGCGAACGAATTTTGCTTTTGTTCTCAAATCCTCGATAGTTGGCATTCCGCAATATCCCATTCCCGCACGAAGTCCGCCGACTAGTTGCAACACAATGTCGGAGAGTGTTCCGCGATAAGGAACTCTTCCCTCAACTCCCTCTGGAACGAGTTTTTTCGCATCGTTTGTTTCTTGAAAATATCTTTCCTTGCTTCCATGAGCCATTGCGCCAAGAGAGCCCATTCCACGATATGTTTTGAAGCGTCTTCCTTGAAACAACTCCATCTCTCCCGGGCTTTCTGTTGTTCCAGCAAGGAGTGAACCAAGCATGACTGCATGAGCGCCCGCGGCGATTGCTTTTGGAATGTCTCCAGAATATTTTATGCCACCATCTGCGATAATAGTCCTCTTGTGTTTGTCCGCTGCTTCCGATGCGTCCATAATAGCAGTTAATTGAGGAACACCGATTCCAGCAACAACTCTTGTTGTGCAAATTGAACCCGGCCCAATTCCAACTTTGACAACATCAACACCACGCTTGAATAATGCATCCGCACCTTCTTTTGTTGCAACATTTCCTCCAACGATAGTGAGATGTGGAAACTTGTTTTTGATTTTTTCACATGCATTTAAAATGCCAATGTGATGACCATGGGCACTGTCAAGAACAAGGCAATCGACTCTTGCATCAACAAGCGCTTGCGCTCTTGAGAGTGAATCTTCACCCGGTCCAATAGCGGCGCCAACAAGCAATCTTCCATTTGCGTCTTTTGCTGACTCTGGATATTGCAAAGTTTTTTCAATGTCTTTGATTGTGATTAGTCCTTTCAAAACTCCGTTTTTGTCAACTATTGGAAGTTTTTCAATTCTGTGTTTTCCAAGGATTTGCTTTGCTTGTTCCAAAGTTGTTCCGACTGGAGCAGTAATTAAATTTTCTTTCGTCATGACTGAAGAGATTTTTTGGGAGAAATCTTTTTCAAATCTCAAGTCTCTGTTGGTCAATATTCCAACAAGTTTTCTTTTCTCATCAGTTATTGGAACACCACTAATGCGATATTTTTCCATTAGTTTGAGAGCATCTGTGACTAGTTTGTCGGGAGAAAGAGAGAATGGATCTGTTATAACACCATGCTCACTTCTTTTGACTTTGTCAACATGCTCCGCTTGTTCATCTGCTGACATGTTTTTGTGAATGATTCCAATACCGCCTTCTCTTGCCATAGCAATTGCAAGCGAAGACTCAGTAACAGTGTCCATTGCGGCACTCATTAGAGGAATGTTTAATTTAATCGTGTCGCTTAATCTTGTTGATAGTTTCGCTTCATATGGCAGAGTTTTCGACTCAGCGGGTATTAGCAAAACATCGTCAAATGTCAGTCCGTCTTTGATTACTTTGTTCATGGTTTTTTATTCCTTATGTGTTGTTGTTTTTAAAGCGGGATACCATACAATGGAGTTCCCTAGTAATTTTTTATTGAAATTAATGATATTAGAGATTGCTCACATAGTGAGCAAGAAAAACATTTTGGAATCTTGCAAACATGTTTGCCTCCGTTGACGGCCATGGTGCTGGAGATGGAGGATTTCCCACTCTCCCCCAAACAAACACATTCTGCCAATCTAGTGCTGCATTCTGAACATCTGAAAGCAGTGGAGCAACAAATTTGTTTTGTCTGTCGTTGTTCATGACTTGAGTGACGAAATACATCGTTCTGACGAACTCTGTCACACTTTTAATTTGATACAACCTTGTCAGTCTTTCACGAGATGTTCCAACTTGATAATTTGCTGTGACAAAATCAAAAATGTCTTCAATTTGGGCAAGCAAAATATCATAAAGAGCGTTGAATCCATTAGTGTGAGAAAAAATTATGTTAAAAAAAGTGTCATCTCCGTTGTGGGCTGGACTTATTGCCGGAGTTGAGTGAACATTAAAGTTTTCAACAACAATAAACCCGTTATCTGCATAGATATCAACATGTTCAAAAAAGCCCATGCGCTCAAGGTCAAATCTTAGAATTTGAGTGACATTATTAAGAGCCCTAAAAAAGAATGGAGAATGAAGTCCTAGGTTCAAAAACTGAATAGTACTTTCATACATCGTGAGTCTTATTTCTTGTTCAGCCCACTCTTCACAATTCCAGTGATAGTCGCCTGCCGGCATATACATAATGTCATAGCCATTTGCGTTCCAATGAATGTGTCGCGCTCTTGTTTGCTTTTGTCTGACTCTCTCGTGGAAATAAATCAAGTCAACATGCTCTCTTCTTGTGATGCTATTGTTTGTCAACATTTCAGTGTCGACTAAAAGCGAGCGAAGCGACAGCATTGAAAGATACATCGTTGCAAATCTGTCTAGTTGCTGAGCATAGGCAATCGTTCGTCTGTCAAAAAAACCGCGTCTTGCAATGCTTGCTTCCATTCTGTCAAAAGAATAATTGACCCCAAGCAAAAGCGCGTTTGCAAAACTTGAATCTTGTGATGGATTGTTTTGAGCGTCAAACTGGCTTTCGTGGCGATTAATATATCTCGTTGCTGCTTGAAGCGCTCCACGTTGATTGTTCGTGTTTGAATACATTCTCATCGCTACATAAGGAGCGGCGATGACAACAATTCCAAACACAAGAAGAAACAATGCGGCGAATCCAGCAAAAAACATAACACCTTTTTTCCAAGTAAATGTTTTTTTGTTTCCATTAGGTTGCGCACTTGGTTCATTTGTTTGAACAACTTGCTCTGATTGTTGGTTTTCTTCTGGTGTGTCTGTCATATTTTTTAGTGAATAGCAAATAGTGAATAACGAATAGTGATGATTAGAATTATTAGTCAAAAAATTTTGACAACAACTATTCACTATTCGTTATTCACTATTCATTAAATTACTTGTCCCCTCTGATTCTTTTCAAAAATTCTGGAACATATTCTTGCTCTCCATTTTCTTCAACCCTTATTCTTGTGTGAGGAATATGTTGTTGAGGATGTTGAGGAGTTGAATATTGGGGTGGAACTTGTCCGGACGGAGGTGGGGTTTGTTGAGGATATTGTCTTTGGAAATTTCCAAAAGATTGTCCTTGCGGGATGTTTTGATGTGGTTGTGAAGGTTGTTGAGAATTTGGCCTTTGAGTTTGAAACAAGTTTAACTCTTGCTTTGGTTGAGAGCCTTGAAGTCTTTGCATGAGTTCGTCTCTTGTCCCATCTCTTTCAAATGGGTTCTTTGGTTTTGGTGGCTCCATTTTTCCAAGCGGATTGATGAGATCTTCTCTTCCATCTTGTCTTGTTTCTTGAATTGGAATAACTGGAGTTTGAGCAGGACTAAAGCCAGTCGCAATGACAGTGACAATGATTTCTTCGCTCAAACTGTCGCGAACATCGGCTCCAAAAATAATGTGAGCATTCGGATGAACAACTTCTTTGACAAGTCCCGCGGCTTGGTCAACTTCCTTGAGCGTCAAGTCGCTTGAGCCCATGATATTGAGAATAACACTTGTCGCTCCCTCAATTGAAGTTTCAAGAAGCGGGCTCAAAACCGCTTGCTTGATTGCGTCCAGTGTTCTTCTCTCTCCTTTGCCGTGACCAATACCCATGTGAGCAAGCCCTTTGTTTCTCATGACAGTGCAAACGTCAGCAAAGTCAAGGTTAATCATTGATGGTGTGACAATAAGATCAGAGATTCCTTGAATACCTTGTCTTAAAACATCGTCAGCATATTTAAATGCTTCAATGAATGGCAAGTCTGACGCAATTTGCATAAGTTTTTCATTCGGAATAACAACAATCGTGTCGACAACCTTTTTGAGGTTTTCGATTCCCGTTTCCGCATGGTCTGAACGAATACGACCTTCAAACAAGAAAGGTTTTGTGACGACCGCCACAGTTAGTTTACCCATTTCTTTGGCAATACTTGCAACAACAGGAGCGGCACCTGTTCCAGTTCCACCGCCCATTCCAGCCGTGACAAACACGAGGTCAGCGTCTTTAATCGCTTCTGATATTGCAAGACGGCTCTCTTCTGCCGACTTTTGTCCTTGCATTGGGTCACCACCCGCACCTTTTCCATGCGTCAGCTTGTCCCCAATTTGAATACGTTGATGAGCATTAGAAAGGTTCAACGCTTGAAGATCAGTGTTGATAGCGATGAATTCCGCACTCTTAATATTAGCACTCACCATGCGGTTGATTGCGTTTCCACCACCACCACCAACTCCGACTACTTTAATGATTGCTGGCAAGGTTGTCAAATTTTTCTTGTTGATTTGCATATGTTCTCCGATATTTTTTTATAATGCAAAATGCAAAATAATTGTTTTAAAATTTAATTTTGTTTGTTTGTTTGTTTTTTTGTTTATAACACCGCTTTAAGAGCGAGTAGTGTTTTCTTGAAGTTGTGGAACGACTGGATTGAGAACAACAATCATTATTTTTTTAATTTTTCGTTTTATCATTTTTACATCCTTTTTAACTGTTACTTAAATATTTTTGAAAAGAAGCCTTTTTTCTTTTCATTTCCAGATTCACTTTTCAAGACCATATCAAGGAGTCCAAGTGATGATGAAAGATGTGGGCGATTGAGTTGAGGGAGTGATGGTGCAACAACATGAATTGGTTTTCTCAAAACTTTTGAGAGATAATCCCTTGCTCCTTTGATTGATGCAAGTCCGCCACCAGTCAAATGATATGGCAAACTTTGCGGGAAATCATAGGTGCAAGCGTTGAGACATTTCTCAATTCCCTTTGCAATTTTGTTGATACCTTCCATTATTATTTCGTTGACAATATCAGCTGGATATGTCAAGACTTCATCACGACTCAGATGAGTTTCATAAACATCACCTTCAGACGCGTCAAGCGAGAGAACCGCTTTTCTTTTGAGGGCTTCTGCTTTGTTAAAAGGAATATTGAGATATTTGGAGAGGTCTCCAGTGATATGTCCTCCTCCAAGTGGAAAACTAAAATGAGCGAGGATTCCATCACCTCTTGCGAGTGTCACACTTGTCGTTATGTGACCACAGTCAACAAGAACAACATAGCCATCGCGTTTGACATCACTGAACAAAAATAATGTTTCAGCAAGAAGACTTGAGACAAATTCATGAGACTCAACCCCAACTTCTTTCATGACAGTGTTAACACGTTCGAGGAAACCTTTTTCCGCGAGTGAATATGAAACCAATCCACCAAGCCTTGATGATTTTAATCCGACTGGTTGAATCAATCGTCTTTCATCGTCAAGAGTGAAATAAATCGGTTGCATATTGATGACATGATACTCTGGATGCCCTTCAAATTCATTGCCTTGAGCAAACAGTTGATCAATATCTTCAATCCCAACTGTTTTTCTTTTTTGATAAGAAACTATGACTTCTTTGCACTTTGAAATGGTGAATTCCGCAGGCACTCCAACATAAAGATGTTTGATTTGAACTTGTGCTGCTTGCTCAGCATTTGAAAGTGCTTTTGCAACAGCATAGGAAATTTGAGATGGCTCAAAGAAAATTCCATCTGAAAAGCCAGCATAGTCAACCTCTGACATGCCGATAATTTTGATTGTGTTGTTGACTCCGCGCTTGCCAATCATGGCAGTGATTTTACCCGAGCCAAAGTCTAATATTGCAACTCCGCCTGACACTTTTCTTCTTGTCTTCTCCTTTGATAGTATTATAATGTTATATTATAACTCTAAATAAAAGCAGTGTCAAGCAAATAAACCTTGTCATATTAAAAAAATGTTATGCTGGTTGCAAACAACCTTGCGCATAACATTTTTTTAATTAGTCTATGATATCTTTTAATCTATCCCAAATGTTTTTTGATTGAACATCATCAAGCGTTACTAGCGTTTCCGTTGCTATTACTTTTCCATAAAGCAAAACTTCAATCACTCCAACTTTGTCTCCCGCATTCATTGGGGCTTTTAAATTTTCATCAAGTGTTATTTTGTGGGTTAGCTCACTTTTTTGTCCGTCTCTTAGTGGAAATAGTTTCTGACAAACAACCCCAATTCGTGTTGTTTCATTTTTTGAATTTTCAACTTTTGTGAACCCAAACTCTTGAGCTGGATAGAAAATTTGTTCCATTTTATATTCATTAAAACTTCTTGATATTAGGTTAGCGGTCTCTTCAAACATTGGCCCACAGTTAATGACCACACTCACTACTTGCATACCATCTTTTGTTCCACTCCCAACAAAGCATCTTCCAGCCTTTTTTGTGAAGCCCGTTTTGACACCGTCTGCCCAGTCATAGCGATGAAGCAACTTGTTCTTGTTGTTGATGACTCTTGGATAGTCTCTCCCTTCCCATGGCGCGGTGTGTTTTTTTGATTTTGAAATTTCGGCAAAAATTTCATTTTCAAGCGCATAAGCTGATATCAACGCAAGGTCATATGCCGTTGTAAAATGGTTGTCGTCATGAAGCCCATGAGGGTTTGTGAAATTTGAATTTTCCGCACCCATCTTTCTTGCCGTTTCATTCATGAGCGCTGAAAATTTTTCGACAGTGCCCGAGGTGACAATAGCGAGTGCTGTTGCACAATCGTTTCCTGACTGCAACATCAAGCCATACAAAAGGTCGAGAATTGACAACTCCTCACCGTTCTGCAAATAGATTGATGACCCCTCAACTCCAACTGCTTCTTTTGGAACTTTGACTTTTTTGTTGAGATCCAGCGTGTTTTCAATAACTGCAAGCGCCGTCAATATTTTTGTTGTTGACGCCATTGGAAGCTTTTTATGAGGATTTTTTTGATAAAACACTGTTTTAGTTTTCACTTCCATCGTCACCATTCCTTGAGCCGATGAGCCGATATTTTCTGCGTGAGCGGAATAAGTGAACGCCTTAAAACTTGTCGCCACCAGAGCAACAACAATCAACGCAAAAAGCGTAAACACTGCGGTGTTTTTCAATATTTTGTTTTGTGATATTTTCATAATTTCAAAAAATTGCAAAGACAAATGTCATCAAACTTCAACACATCATGAAGTTTGAATGGACAATTGTTTTCGCGCATATGGTAATCCTATGGTAATATTGTTCGTTTTTTTGCAAATTTTGCACACCATGCCACGCATAACAAAGAAAAATCTATTGTTTTTTCTTTCCAATAGTGTTTTCCAAGACATTGCCGAGAACGTCGGGAATGAGAGAAAGCATTTTGTCCACCGCTCCTTTATCATCCATGTGGACAAGCTTAACACTTTTTCCATCACTCACTAAAAATGCAATCGGAGTGACATTGACACCTCCGCCAGATCCTCCTGCAAATGGGAAACCCATGTCGCGTTTTGAATAGTCGCTGTATTCCCCTCCGCCCGCAACAAAGCCCATTGACAGTTTTGAAACGGGAATAATGCTTGCTCCATCCGAAATTTTGACGGGGCAACCAATAATTGTGTTTGCGTCAACCAACTCGCGAATTTTCACGAGTGCCTTGTCCATTAATCCCTCAATAGGGTGTTCTTTTCTTCCTAGAATCATTTTATTTTGTCTCCTTTTTCTACTTCAAACTGAAGTGACTACTAACAACTTTTTTTCTTTTTTCCCTTTCTCGAAAAGCCATATTCTTTTGTCTTTTTCTCTTTCTGTCAGACATTTTGTTGATTGAATATGCTATTAGACCATGGATAATATCTGCAATTGTTATGCTTATTATGCCATCAAATTTCAACAGAAATTTTGTTTCATCAAATGCTGGAATAAACCGACTTTCAATACTTGGATTAAACTGGCATTTCACAAATGTTAGGACCGCGCTCACTATTATTTGAAAAAACGAAAATGCTATTGCCGTTGCATATGCATCATCAGACTTGCCTATTTCAAGAGAAAGTCCAATGTCATAGATTTTAGCATCCATTGCAACAGCCAAGAGTTTTTTCATTGTTGAATCTTTGTTCCAGTCATTAATTAGTCCAGAAGTGAAGCTGACAACATTTTGAGGTGTTGCTTTAAAATTCTTTTTTGAATATATGGGAACTCCAAAAAGTTGGGCTTTGATTTTCCCCTCGTTGCGATAAAAATCATACTCCGCCGAAACTGTTAGGTGAAGCGGGACAGCAAACAGTGTTAATATCAAAATTGCAACAACAAAAAAGACTAGCATATAAACACTAGTCTTTGCATTGTTTTGATTTTATAGTCATTGATTGTGGCTGTTATTCTGCCACAAACACTCCCAATAACCTACTTCTTTGAAAATTTAACTTCTCCGTCAATGATAGTGTGGACGATTTGCCCCGTTAATTTCCAACCATCAAATAAACTGTTTTTCGATTTTGAGTGAAGTTTTTGAGCATCTACTTTGTGATGTTTTGAAAGATCGACTATTGTTAGGTCCGCAACTTCACCTTCTTTAATCAAACCACCGTCAACTTTCAAAAGTTTTGCTGGAGTTGAACTCATTAATTCCGACAATTTTTCAAGAGTGATATGGCTAGGCTTAACAAGATGAGTAAATGCAACACTAAATGCGGTTTCAAGTCCAACCGTCCCATTTGAGGCTAATGCGAACTCAACATTCTTTTCATCCCTTGCATGAGGAGCGTGGTCTGTTGCTATGACGTCGATTGTTCCATCTTTGATTCCCTCAATTATTGCTTCAACATGCTTTTTTGTTCGAAGTGGTGGGTTCATTTTTGCAAAAGTGTTGAATGAAAGAATTTCGTCATCGGTTGCTGAAAAATATTGCGGACAAGTTTCGCAAGTCACTTTCACTCCGCGTTTTTTAGCTTCACGAACCAAACGAACACTCCCCTCAGTGCTAATATGGGCAATGTGGATTTTCACATCCAAATACTCTGCAATGAGAATATCACGAGAAACCATAGCTTCCTCTGAAATCGTTGGGATTCCCTTGAGTCCAGTGATTGTTGCGTTGTGCCCCTCGTTCACACAGCCTTCATTAGCAAGCGCCATATCCTCACAGTGAGAAATCAAAAGAACATCATGAGAGTCTGCATATTCCAGCGCTTGACGCATGATTTGAGCATTTTCAATTGGCATTCCGTCATCGCTGATTGCAACAATTCCAGACTTTTTCATGAGTCCAATTTCAGCAAGCTCAACGCCTTTTTGTCCTTTTGTCACCGCTCCAATTGGATAAATTTTGACATCAATATCACGCGAAAATGGTGCGTTCATGATGTAGTCAACCAAATATGCATTATCTATGACAGGCATAGTATTCGGCATGCAAGCAACGGAAGTGTAGCCCCCTGCGATTGCGGCGCGAGAACCCGACTCCAAATCTTCTTTGTATTCAAATCCCGGCTCGCGAAGATGAGTGTGCATATCAACAAAGCCAGCCATTACATGAAGACCTTTTGCGTCGATGATTTTTGTGTCTTTTTTGTCTTTTGCGTCCACTTCAATTGAGGGTGCAATTTTTTTAATCACCTCGTCTTCAATCAAAATATCCGCTTTAATTGTTTTATCACTTTGAACAACTTGTCCGTTTTTGATTACTAGTTTCATTAATTTTTCCCCTCCTTTTTTTTAGTCAAAATCTTGTTGCCCACTCCGTTTTCTGTTGGTAATAATATCATTTTTTTCATTAGTCATTCCCCTCCTTAAGCAGTTTGAGAATAGCCATTCTGACCGCAACACCGTTCGTGACTTGCGGAAGTATCACACTATTTTCATGTTCATATGCACTCGATGCAATATCTAGTCCACGATTGCACGGTCCCGGGTGCATTAGCATTGTGTTTTTTCCAATATGCCCCGCCTTGACCCCATAGAACGCATGATATTCCCTTTGAGATGGAAACAGTGCCGCTTTTTGTCTTTCAAGTTGCATTCTGAGTGCCATTACCACATCAGCACCTTTTGTCGCAGAATCAATACAATTATCATATTTTGCACCTGTTTTTTCAATGTCAATTGGAAGCAAAGTTTTCGGAGCGCATAATGTGACACGAGCCCCGAGCTTTGAAAGAAGATAAATATTGGAGCGAGCAACCCTTGAATGTTTGATGTCGCCAACAATGGTGATATTAAGCCCCTTGAAGTCTTGAAATCTCTCACGCATAGTATAAGCATCAAGCAAAGCTTGAGTCGGGTGTTCGTTCATTCCATCCCCTGCATTGACAACTTTTGCATTAACATTTTTCGCAAGATGTGATGGCGCCCCCGATTGAGAATGTCTCATTATGATAAAATCACACAAAAGCGCATCAAGATTTTTGCCAGTATCAATGAGTGTTTCACCCTTTTGAACAGCACTCGTTGCAACCGAGATTGAACTTGTTGAAGCACCCAAAATCTTCGCAGCGTTCTCAAATGAAACACGAGTTCTGGTTGAGTTTTCATAGAACAAAGTCGTGACATTTAAACCAGAAAGAACATTTAATTTTCTCTCACCTTTGTCAAGCAATTTTCTCATTTCTTTTGCTTCTTCCAAAATCTCAAGAATTTCATCTTTTGAAAGGTCTTTGATATATAATAAATCTTTTCTTTTCATCTGTTAATCTTCCTCTTTTAAAACTTTCAAAACGTTCTCAAAATGCTTTGGCAAATCCGTTTCAAAGGTCATTTCTTTTTTTGTTTTTGGGTGGATGAAGGTTATTTTTTTTGAATGAAGGAGTTGTCCACGGAGATTGAACTTTTGTTTTTTAAAGCCATAATGTGGATCTCCGACAACTGGGTGTCCGATATGTTTTGAGTGGACTCTTATTTGGTGAGTTCTTCCCGTTATTAGCTTGAATTCAACTAGAGTGTTGCTTTCGTAGCGCTTGAGGACTTTAAAAAACGTCAATGCTTCCTTTTCATCTCCGCCAACCATCATAAGTTTTCGATTTTTTGTCGAACGGGTTATGAATGTTTTTATTTCACCGCTGTCGTTTTTCACAACACCTTCTAAAAGTGCAACATATATTTTTTCAACTGTCCTTTCTGCAATTTGCTTCGACAGGTCAAGATGTGTTTTGTCGTTTTTGGCAACCAACATAACTCCAGACGTGTCTTTGTCAAGGCGATGAACTATTCCCGAACGCATTTCTTCGCCCACAGTCGACAAAGTTTTGAAGTGATAGAGTATTGCATTTGCAAGAGTTCCTTCATAAACCCCTCCTCCCGGATGAACGCTCATGCCTTGTGTTTTGTTGATGACAGCAAGGTCATCATCTTCAAACACAATATTTATTGGAAGATTTTGTGGAACGAGATCATTGACATATTCGATTGATTGGATTTCAACTTCATCACCATGTTTAACGATTTTTCCACTTTTAATGTTGCTGATTCCGTTTAATAAAATTTTGTTTTTTTCAAGAAGTTGTTTTATTTGAGAACGAGTAAGGTCTGTTGATTTTGTCAAATAAACATCCAATCTTTCACCGCTTTCACTAACTGTCAGTTTCATTGTTCTCCTCCACAAAAGTTTCGGACTCTGTTTTGGATTCAGTTTCAATAACATTAGTTTTGTTCAAACTGGCAATACTAACCACTGCAATTTGACTATCATTTTCATTCGATTCTAATTCACCACTCCCAATTTCCACTGTCCAATCTTTCGGCATAATTGGCCCGACAAATCTTTTTTGCGGGCGATACATTACTATTATCCAAACAGCCAGCATAAGGACGCCAACAATGAGAGCAACGTCAGCAATGTTGAATATAAACGAGAACCATCCCCCTATCCAGCCATCGAATTGGAGAAAATCACGAACATATCCTAGAAACATTCTATCAAAAATATTTCCAAGGGCACCTGCAATGATGAGGGAAAATGAAATTTTTGACCACATGTTTTCACGTCTGAAACGAATTGCTGCGAAGACAAATCCTCCAGCCATGATAGTTGTGACGATGACAAGAATCGCCCTCATTGCTGGAGTTCCAGATCCCAACATTCCAAACGCAACGCCATAGTTATGGGTGTAGAGAAATCTCAAAAAATTGGGAATGAAGTCAACTGAACTCCCTCTTCCACCACAATTAGTGCATCTCAAATCAAGCCTGTTTGCTGCAACTGATTTTGTGATTAGATCAAACAAAAGCACTCCCACAAAAACAGCAATTTGTATGATGTAGGGGTAGTATTTTTTGACAAAACCAACAACTTTCGGTTTCGCATTATTGTAGAAATTTTTTATTTGTTCCATAAGTTTTGAATGAAGAACACAGAATGTAGAATAGTAGTTCTAATTGTTTTAAAAATTTTGCACCTATTCTGTATTCTAAATTCTTAATTATATTTTACCTGTCTTCATAGGGCACTGTTATTTCAACACCTTCTGGGGATATCAAAAAAATATTGCTTGCAATGCGATGAACACTTCCAGAAAGAGCATATGCAGCGCCACTGATGAAGTCCAATATGCGTTGAGCAGCATCCATATCAACATTGTCAAGATTGACGATTGCAGGCTCTCGTCTTTTAAGATAGTCAATCAAATGCTGAACATCGTCTGGATTTTTCGGCTCATAAACCACAACATTTTGATATAGTCTTGGAGAAACGAAGTCGGCCTGTGTTGGAATTTGAGTCGTTTGATGAGACTGCATTTCACTGGTTTGCGAAAAATTGAAGGGGCTTTTAATTTCCTCTTGTCTTAGTCCGCCTTTTTTGATATACTCCCCACGGGAATTGTGGGTGTCTTCATAGAACTCATAGTCATTCTTTTTTTGAGGTTGCCCTTGAGGCTGAACACCTCTGTTCCTTCTTGGAAACAAGTCGTCAAATTTACCCATTGTTTTATTTCCTTTGTTTTTTGGAGACGCCAATGCTAACACCGTGAATATAAAGTGGGAGTCCCCTTTTTTGCTTGTGTTTTTTAATACTGTCTTTGCCCAAATATTGCACTGCCGATCCTAATTAAAGTTGAGCCGAACTTTATTGCTTTTTCAAAATCATCCGACATGCCCATCGATAGAATGGTTATATTGTTGTCGATTTTTTTTAATTTCAAAAAAATATCGTTCATTTTTTGATAGAGTTCCTCTGGTGCGTTTATTGGCAAAACTGTCATTATTCCCTTCAAGTTAAGATGTTTTTTTGATTTGACGTATTGATAAAATTCGTCAAATTTCCAAACTTCTATTCCGCTTTTACTCCCTTCTTCTCCGATATTGATTTCAATCAAAACATCTTGGATTATGTTCATTTTTTCAGCACATTTATTAATCTCATCGGCAAGAGAAACTCTGTCAAGAGAGTGAATAAGCGTGACTTTTCCAACAACAGATTTGACCTTGTTTGTTTGCAAATGTCCGACAAAGTGCCAATTAAGCCCAAATTCAGCATTATATTTTTCCACCAGCTCTTGGGCACGATTCTCTCCGACCTCGGTTATACCATGATTCAATAAACATTTAATAACATTGGATGAAACAGTTTTTGTTGCGGCGAGGAGTGTTATCTCCTTGTCACATCTGCTTGCTTTTTCACACGCATACTTAATTTTTTGAAAAATTTCTTTAGTGTTGTTTTCAAGATTTTTGTCCATTAAAATTTTAACTATAGCGCTTCGCGCTGAAATAAACTGGTCTCAACCATGTGAGCGCAAGCGCCCCCCACGACTCTCGACTGCGTTTATTATAGCACAACGAAAAAATAAAAACAAGTGATTTTAAAGCAAAAGATACCGCTTAATTTAAAGCAGTATCTTTTTATTTTGCTATTCAATAATTTTCAAGATATCTGAAAATTCATTCAACTTGAACTTTGCAAGTGGGTTGTCAATTGCATCGCCAATCGCTGCGCAATCAAATCCGCCTGCGTGAGCTGCTTCAACTCCTGCGTGAGCATCTTCAATGACTAGATTTTCTTGTGGAGTGAGTCCCACAAGTGATGCAGCAATCAAGAAAACTTCTGGATGAGGTTTTGAACGTTGAATCATTGTGCCGTCTGAAATATCGTGGAAAAACTCGCCAAGTCCCAATTTGTTCAAAATTGGTCTTGCGTTTTTGCTTGACGAACCGATGGTAAGTTTCAATCCTTTCGCTTTGAGAGTTTCTAAAGTGCTTTTGACTTTTGGGTCAAGATCTTTTTCGCTCATACCTTGAAGCAGTTCAAGATAGATGTCATTTTTGTATTTGAGGACTTCTTGTTTTTTTTCTTCGCTCATTGTTCCGTCATGGCGTTCAAGAATGATTTCAAGACTTTCCGCGCGAGAAACTCCACGAAGTCTGTTGTTGATTACTTTGTCAAAATAGATGCCTAGGCTGTCCGCCGCTTTTTGCCACGCTTCATAGTGGTAGTCATCTGTTGAGCAAATAACACCGTCTAGGTCGAAGATTATACCTTTGTATTTCATGTTACTCCTTATTATGGAATTTTTAATATTGAATATGTGTTGACAATTAATTTTCATCACAATTATTCAATATTCCATATTTAATTTATTTGTCGTTTAGAACTGCGATTCCCGGAAGTTCTTTTCCCTCCAAAAATTCAAGTGATGCTCCACCCCCAGTTGAAATATGAGTCACTTTGTCTTTTAGTCCAGTTTTTTCAATTGCTGAAGCTGAGTCTCCACCACCGATAATACTGATTGCTCCACTTTCAACGATTGCTTTTGCGATTGCGAGTGTCCCTTGAGCGAACTTGTCAAATTCAAAAACACCCATTGGTCCGTTCATGATGACAGTTTTTGCTCCTCTGATTTCATTTGCAAAAATTTCTCTTGTTTTTTCGCCAATATCAAGACCCTCAAATCCGTCTGGAACTTCCATACTTGGAACAGTTCTCGCATCAGCTGTTGGACTAAATTCATTTGTGATGACAGTGTCAACAGGAAGAAGGATTTTAACACCTTTTTCTTCCGCTTTTGCCATCAACTCTTTCGCTAAGTCAACTTTATCAAGTTCAACTCTTGAGTTTCCAAGTTTTCCACCTTTTGCGGCAAGGAAAGTGTATGCCATTGCTCCACCAATAACGATAGTATTAACTTTTTCAAGCAAGTTATTAATAACACCGATTTTGTCAGAAACTTTTGCTCCACCCAAAATTGCAACGAATGGTCTTTTTGGATTTGCGAGCGCCCCACCCATGATTTCGATTTCTTTTTGAATCAAAAAACCTGCAACCGCTGTTGGCAAAAATTCAACAACACCCGCTGTTGACGAATGCGCACGGTGTGAAGTTCCGAATGCATCTTGAACGAAAATTTCAGCAAGTGACGCGAACTCTTTCGATAATTCTGGGTTGTTTTTTGTTTCACCTTTTTCAAAACGAACATTTTCAAGAAGAAGAACTTCTCCCTCTTTAAGTGCATTCGCTTTTGCTTTCGCGTCCGCACCAACAACATCCGCTGCTAATGTGACAGACTGACCAAGCAATTCAGATAGTCTGACTGCAACTGGTTTTAGGCTGTATTTTGGGTCAACCCCGTCTTTTGGGCGACCAAAGTGAGAGCAAAGAACGACTTTAGCTTTGTTTTCAATCAAATATTTGATTGTTGGGAGTGCTTCGCGAATTCTTGTGTCATCAGTGATAGCACCTTTGTCGTCTTGTGGAACATTGAAGTCGCATCTTGCCAAAATGCGTTTTCCTTTCAAATCAATGTCTTTTACTGTTTTTTTGTTCATATAAATAACCATGGTTCAATGTCTCATGAACCTCTCCTTTTAGCATTGTTTTCTTCATCATTTATCCTTACAACACTATTATAATAATTACTTAGACCCCTGTCAAGCATCTTTGATGCCTTTGTCGGAGAATTTCTCGTAATAGCAATCTCTCACAAATGGGCTGAAAACCCTTGTCAACAGTCTTAGACTGGTTTGTCGGGTTCTGCTTGCACTCGCATTCAGCGTCAAGAGGGTCGAAGACCCTTGTCAACAGTCTTCGACTGTTCTGTCGGGCTCTGCTTGAACTAGCACTCTCCGTCAAGAGGGTCGAAGACCCTTGTCAAGGGTTTTCAACAATTTTGTTGGGTTTTGCTGATATTAGCAGAATGCCTCAAGAGTGCTGAAAACACTTGACACAGGTTTTTATTTGTTGTATACTAAGTGGTATTATGACTTGGTATGGTGGATTAATTGGAGCAGGAATGCTCATTTGCGTTGTTTGGGCATATTTTGTCGCAAAAAAACGCGGTTACTACAAAGACATGGTTTTTGACATGGCTTTCGTTGGAATTCTTTTGGGTATTTTCGGCGCAAGGTTTTATTATGTCATGACTGATATCGCTGATGGTGGAAGTTGGACATTTCTTCGTTTTTTTGGATTCAACAGAAACGCTCCAAGAGGCGATAGGTTCGAAGGTTTTGCTGGGCTTGCTATTTTGGGCGGCGTTGCAGGTGCGCTTGCGGGCGGGGTTTTGCTCCATTTTCGAGAACACATTGCTCATGGCTTCAAAAAACTTTGGGCAAAAATCACAAGCAAGCCGCAACCGAAATTCAAAAGAAAACCCGAAAACCAAAGAGCAACTTTTTGGCAAATGGCTGATCTTGCCCTCATGTTCATGATTTTGGGACAAGCGATTGGTCGTTGGGGCAACTTTGCAAACCAAGAGGTTTTTGGAATTGAAGTTTCACGTCATATTTTTCCTTTCACTGTTAGTATTGACAGAACAGGAACCTATCACCTTGCTCTTTTCTTCTATGAATCCATGTGGAATTTAGCTGGGTTTGGAATAATGTATTTCCTCTATCAAGGGAAACGAAAAAGTTTCGACGGATTTATTCTTGCGGTTTATCTCATTTGGTACGGAATTGGAAGAGCGGCAATGGAACCACTTCGTGATTCAAGATTCCAAATGGGCAACAATCTGATAAATTTGATTTTGGCGATTGCGATGATTCTAATTGGTCTTATTATTATTATTCATCACCTATATAAAGCACGAACCCTCAAAATGAAACCTTTTATTTTTGTTGAGCAGTCAAAACTCACAGAAAAATATCTTGGATATCGACAGAGTATTCTTCACCATCCTAATATCTATGAGCCAAAAGCAAAAAGAGCAGCTGACCTTGATGACGAGTTCTATTCTGAGGCAGATGAAGGTTTCACGGCAGAAGATGCTGATGAATTCTATGGAAGAGAAGACGGAAATCATGAAGTGGAAAATGCAGTAGAAAAAGAAGACTCAGTGGTGGAAAAAGCGGAAGAAACAAAAGCAGAAAAAGCGGAAGAAACGACACCTAAAACAAAAGAAATAAAAGAAACAAAAAAATCGAAACCTATTGAAAGCGAAGATGAAGGATTTTCAGCAGAAGACGCAGAAGAATTTTTCAAAAGCACTGAGACTGACGATGATGGGTTTTATTCTGTTGATTAATTAAGAATTATGAATTTAGAATTGATGGTAATTTTATTTTTGCTGTAATTCTGAATTTTGAATTATGAGTTTCAATGAACATCACACTCTTGACAGACCTTTATCAACTAACAATGGCAAACGGCTATTTTCTTAGTGGAAAACACAAGAAAATAGCCACTTTTGACTTGTTTTTTCGAGTCAACTCAATCAACAATTATGCGGTTTTTGCTGGACTTGAGCAAGCAATTGATTACATTCAAAACTTAAAAATAACAAATGATGACATAAAATACCTAAAAAACCTAAAAATCTTTGATGAAAGTTTTTTAAACTATTTAAAAGGGTTTAAGTTCACAGGTAATATTTTCTCTGTTGCTGAAGGTGAAGTTGTTTTTCCAAGCGAACCGCTTTTAGTGGTTCAAGCGCCTCTTATTGAAGCCCAAATCATTGAGACTGCCCTTCTCAATATCATCGGACACCAAACATTAATTGCGACAAAAGCGGCGAGAATCGTTCACTCAGCAGGCGAGAAGCCTGTCTATGAATATGGTGTTCGAAGAGCCCATGGAACATCTGCGGGAATATATGGCGCGAGAGCGGCGGTCATTGGAGGATGCAAAGGAACATCGAATGTTCTTTCGGCAAAAGAGTTTGACCTTCCTGTCATTGGCACTCACGCTCATTCATGGGTCGCATCATTCGACAGCGAAATTGAAGCGTTTCGCAAAATGGCTGAAATCTATCCTAACCGATGCATGTTATTGGTTGACACCTATGACACGCTTTCATCGGGAGTTCCGAACGCAATCAAAGTGTTTGAGGAATTAAGACAAAGAGGTCATAGGCCACTAGGAATAAGACTTGACAGCGGTGACCTTGCATATTTGTCAAAAGAAGCAAGACGAATGCTTGATGAAGCAGGTTTTCAAGATGCAATAATCTTTGCGTCAAACGACCTTGACGAAGAGGTTATTAGTCAGCTTAATTTGCAATCAGCTTGCATAGACTCTTATGGCGTTGGAACAAAGCTCATAACGAGCTATGACTCCCCTGCTCTTGGAGCGGTCTACAAACTATCTCAAATTGAGGACGAGCCGAAGATGAAATTTTCTGAGACTCTCGCGAAAATGACCAACCCGGGGTTCAAAAAGGTCATGAGACTCTATGACAAGGACAGTGGAAAGGCTCTCGCCGATCTCATTATGCTCAATGGCGAAGAACTTCCCTCTCCACTAACACTTCAACACGAAACTGAAAAGTGGAAAAATGTGACGATTGAAAATTTCACCAAAAGAGAGTTGCTTGTTCCAATTTTTGAAAGAGGCAAACTCGTCTACAAAACACCGAAAGTGAAAGATAGTGCCGAAAAACTACAAAGCGAACTAGAAAAATTTTGGGATGAATACAAACGACTTTCTAAGCCTCATATCTACAAAGTGAACGTGAGCGAAGGACTAAGCGAATTAAAACAGAGAATGATTGAGGAAAGAAACTAATAATTATTAGTGTGGAGTGTAGAGAGTGAAGTGTGGATTTGGTGTCAAAATTTTTCACTCTAAGCTTCACTCTCCAAACCCCACACTCCAAAAATACTATGCTAAAAAAGAACGACCAAGAAACAAATATAACAGAACTAACAAGGCAATATGAAGACACTCTTGCAGAACAAAGAGAGCGAATTTTTTCGTTGAAAGATGAATTAGTGAAAAAAGAAAAGCTTATTGCATCTTTTCAAGAAAAGAGCGATATTATTCAAAAAGCGATTTTTAGTGCCGTTTCGAAAGCGGAAGAAATCGAAAGATTGTCTCATGAAAAATATAGTCAAGAAATGGCTCAACTTAAAGCATTTCATGAAAAATGGTTGGGATATTACAACCGCATAATCAAAGAATATCCTCTTGATGACAATCTTATTCAAGCAGAAAAATTCAACGAGACCCTAGAAAATATTTTTAAACTAAACGATGAAAACACTCCCAAGCAAGCAATGAGTGAGATGGAAAAAACTTATTCTGAAGAAATGTCAAGACTTGGGAGAAGCAAAATGCCTGCTGAAGATTTTGAACAAAATCAACAATTCAATCCATTAGAAAAAATAAAGAGCTATCTTTCAAAGGATGAGGCTGCGATAAACTCTCGACAAGAACAAGTTGAAAAAGACTATCTTGATCGCTCCCCTGCTGGATTTTCATTTGAAGAAGCACAAAATCCAAAGGAAGATCTTGAAACTATTATGAAGCAATTGGGACTGTTTGAAGACTAAATGATTGCGAATGACTTTGCAAAGTCAAAAAATATCTTCTAATTTATTTCAAAAAAACAAAACAACGAGCGGATAAATCAATCCTCTCGTTGTTTTTTGTTTTTTTTATCTTCCATTGTCTTGCTTCTTCCTGAACTTTTTTTCAGTGAATTTTTTCAACTAAAGTTGTTTTACTATTACTAGTGTCGCTATTTCTACTGACCTAGAGCTTCCTCAATGCCTTAGTTTTTTGGTTTTTTCTCGGACTTTGATTGGAAAATTTCGATTTTATTGTTTGTTTTTTCCTTGAGAATGCGAACCAATTCGGGAATGAAAATATGTTCCATTGAATAATGAGCTGGTTCAATGAGATTTAACCCCATTTCAAGAGCGTGAATTGCATTGTGGTGAGGAACATCTGCAGTCATGAGCGTGTCACAACCAGACTTGACTGCTTCATCAATCAAGAATGTGTCACCGCCACCACCACCATTTAGCAATGCTATTTTTTTGACTGTTTTGCTATTTTCACTTGGAACAACTTTGACTTTGTCATTGAATATTTTTTCGACTTGGCTAACAAAGTCATCAATTTTAATTTCTTTTTCAAGAATTCCAATTCTTCCAAAAGGAACATTGTTTTTTGTTTCACACAAAACCTCGGTGCTTACTAGCCCCAAGACTTTCATGCAATAATCGTTGATTCCATCTGGACAAAAATCAAGATTAGTGTGGGCAGAATAGATGCTAATGCCATGTTTAATTGCCTTTTGCAGTTTTCTTCCCTGTGGGGTTTGAGCAGTTATGTTTCTGATAGGTCGATAAATAACGGGATGATGAGAAATGATGAGGTTCGCATTTTCTTTGATTGCCTCATTAATGACAGACTCCGTGACATCAAGACAACAAATAACTTTTGTTATGCTCTCATTCTCATCACCAACAATAAGCCCAATGTTGTCGTCTAGTTCAACATATTGATATTTTGAAGGTGCAAAATCTTCAATAATTTTTGTTAATTCTTTAATTAGCATATATGTATTTTAAAATGTTATAATTTTTTCCTTTGTCTGTTATTTCTAGGTCATTGATATTTTTATACCCACGATTGATTAGCTCAGTTTTCACAATATCGCAATTCTTTTGAGGAGAAATTATTAGTGTTTTAATTTTATTCTCGCCAACTATTTCAAGAATATTTTTTCCACCCATGCCAAGAATTAAAACAACGTCGGGAACATATGAAACATTTTTCAGTCCATCACTGACAATGCACTCAACATTTTCATAGTCTCTCAAAAGTTCTCTTGCCTTGTTTAAGGATGGACTGGATATATCAACTGCTAGTGCTTTTTTTGCCAATTTATTGTCCAAAACAAATTTGACCGCCATGCCGTGATCACAGCCAATGTCAGCGAATATTTCGCAAAAAGGTATGAGAGCGCATGCTGTTTTTAGACGGAGGGAGAGCATATTAATTTATGATTCGCAACTGACAATCCACATAATCGATTGACAAATTACAAATTCAATTTGAGATTAGTCATCGTAAGTTTTAAATTTGTTAAAAGTCAACAAACTCGCGGAGCTTCTTGCTTCTTGTTGGATGCCTTAATTTTCTCAAGGCTTTTGCTTCAATTTGACGAATTCTTTCTCGTGTCACCCCAAACTCACGACCGACTTCTTCAAGTGTTCTCGGATGCCCATCATCCATTCCATAACGAAGTCTCATGACCATCTCTTCTCTTGGAGTTAAACTGTCAAGAATTGTCATTAGTTGTTCTTTGAGGAGGGTGAAGTTTGTTGCGTCTTGTGGTTTTTGGACTTTTTCGTCTTCAATAAAGTCGCCCAAGTGACTGTCATCCTCTTCCCCAATGGGAGTTTCAAGTGAAATCGGGTCAAGGGCAATTCTTTGAATTTCTCTAACTTTAAATTCCTCAATTCCCATTTCTCTTGCGATTTCTTCACTCGTTGGATCACGTCCGAGGTCTTGAACGAGTTGTCTTTGGGTTTTGATTAGGCGATTGATTGTTTCGACCATGTGAACAGGAACTCTGATTGTCCTTGCTTGGTCGGCGATTGAACGAGTTATTGCTTGGCGAATCCACCATGTTGCATAGGTTGAGAAACGAAAACCTTTGGTGTAGTCAAATTTGTCAACAGCCTTCATGAGCCCTAAATTCCCTTCTTGAATCAAGTCAAGGAACATCATTCCACGTCCAACATATCGTTTTGCAATTGAAACAACCAATCTCAAGTTGGACTGAGAGAGCTTGTCCTTTGCAACAAGGTCACCCTCTGTCATTTTTCTTGCATACTCAAATTCTTCATCCATCGACAAAAGCGGAACACGTCCAATATCTTTGAGATAAATCTTGACAGGGTCATCGACACTTGTGTCACCCGAAAACTCCCCCATCATTTGTTCATCGACCTTGATTGGTGACGGCTCTTTGATTTCAATGTTGTTTGACGCGAGTATTGCAAAAACTTTGTCAACTTGTTCAGCGTTCGCCTCACACCCAACGACCAATCTTTCTCCAACTTCGTCATAGGTCAAGTGCCCTCGAACTGAACCAACAGTGATTAAACGCTTCACTTCTTTTTCAAGTTTGTCATTCATCCCACTGACTTTGGGAATGTTGTGACGAACGACTTTAAAGTTATTTTGTTCGAGTATTAAATGAATTTCTTCAATTTGGTCGACATTTGCATGAAGTTCGTCGGCAAATTTTATTGACAAATCATCAAGGAGAATCTTCTTCGTCTCCTTGTTTGATGTCATTAGTTCATCAAGTGCCTTTTGCATTTTTTTTGGTAGCACATTTTTTTGTTTTTCTTTGTTCATTTATTAAGATTTTTTTAAATTATTAATTTTCTCTTGGTATTCCCTGTATTTTCTTTGAGATTCCCCATCTTCTTTTATCATTAGTTCTTCTTTTTGCATTTCATAATATGTTGTTTTAAGCAATTTCAAACAATCAGAATATTCTTTTGTGGCATCTACTAGAGGGATATCTTTTATGTAGTTTTGCAAGCTATCTTTTTCTTCACCATCATAAAGATTTCCACCAATATCATAAAATATTTCCGCAAAATCTTCCTCATGCTTATCAACATAGCCACACTCATTAAAATAGCTTGAAAGCACGAAAGATTTTGCCTTTTCATATTTTGTTCTTTTCTCTAATGGAACATATTGTTTAAGTGGAGCATAGGAGACTTCGTCTTTAACCTCAACCTCCGCTTGCCTCCTCAATGTTTCAATTGAATAGTTTGTCTGCTTATTTAATTCAACCAAATACTCATCAATTTCAACTGGATTTTCGTGTTGTTGTTTTATTGCCTTGATTGCGTCAACAACGAAGCGAGATTTTTCGATTGGGTCGGAAAGATTATAGTTGCCTTTCAAAATATCAATTTTGTAGGCTGTTATTGTTTTTGCGTCTTTCAGTAATTTTTTATATGCTTCCACTCCATGTTTGTTAACAACATCGTCGGGATCAAGCCCTTCTGGCATCACAACAACTCTAACATCAAGTTTCGCTTCCCTTAAAATATCAAGTCCTCTCAAAGCTGCTTTTTGCCCCGCCACATCTCCATCAAAACTGACAAAAACTTTATCTGAATAATCTTTTAATTTTTTTGCTTGTTGAAATGTAAACGCCGTTCCCATTGAGGCGACAGTTGTTGGGAAACCAGCTTTGTTGAGCATTATAGTGTCCATGTAGCCCTCTGTGACGATGATATAGTCAACCTTGCCATGTTCTCGTTTGTGTTTTTGCAATAAATTGATGCCATAAATCGTGTTGGATTTGTCGAATATTATGCCTTGAGATGAATTGCGATATTTTGCAAAATCACCATCTTTCAAAGCTCTTCCACCAAACCCTCTGACCTTTCCTTGAGCATCAATTATTGGAAACATCAAGCGAGAATAGAAAACATCATAATGATCATTTTTTGCGTTTTCATTGTCACGAACAGCAATGAGTCCTGCTTCTTTCATTTCTTCACGAGTGTAGGACTTTTCAAGAAGGTGATTAATGACTCCCATTCCATCGATAGAAACACCGAGTCCAAATTTGCGAACGAGAGAATAATCAATTCCTCTTTTTTCCAAATACGCGAGAGCTGGCTTTGCTCTTTCGTTTTTGAGGTTCTCGTGATAAAAATAAGCGGCATCACGCATGAGATTGAGCAATCTTTCGACTTTGTCTTTGTCGACTTTTTTGCCCTCGGGAATGTTAAAATTTGTTGGAACTTCAAGACCTGCTTTTCTTGCTAGTATTTCAAGAGCTTCACGATATTCAACCGTTTCAATTTTTTTGATGAATGTTATCATGTTGCCGCTTTCTTTGCAACCGAAACAATGAAACAAATTTTTGTCGGAAGAAACAGAAAATGAGGGGGTTTTTTCAATGTGAAATGGACAACAGCCCCAAAAAGTGTTGCCCTTTTTCTTTAGTTCAATGTAGTCCCCGACCACATCTGTTATGTTTAATTTTGCAGTTAGTTCTGAGTAAAAATCCATTGTTTAGTGAATAGTGAAGGTTAAAATTATTATCAAAAAAATTTGACAGGGATCTTCGACAGTCTAGAGGGGAAACTCGATCTGGGTTCAGTCTTCGACCCCTCTGTTGGAGAATTACTAGCAACAGTAATCCTCCCACAAAAGTATTGAAGATATTCACAAGGGTATTCGACCCGTTTGACGCTGAATGCGAATACAAGCAGAATCCGATAAAGCACTCGAAGACTGTTGACAAGGGCTTTTAGTCCATTTGTGAGAGATTACTTCTACGAAAAATTCTCCGACAAGAGCATTGAAGATGCTTGACGATAGCTATTCGCCACTTATTAATAGCCTGTGAAATTTTTTGGGAGACACAACTCCTTATAAAGCTCACTTGCACGGTTGTCTGACATCGTTGCGATGTAGTCACAAACTTTTTGTTCTTTTGTGCTGTCCATTTCAAGGAAAATTTTTGGAATGCGGTCAAAGTTTTTGAAAAAGTATTCATAGAGAAACTTGACAACATCACATGCTTTCTTTTCTTCAATTTTGACGGGCTCTGACAAATAGACCCTTTCAAACATGAATTGTCTTAGATTCATGATTAAAGTTGAAAATTCTTCACTTGGTTCAACCTTGTCTCTTTCGACACTATTTGCAATTATATCCAAAATCATGCTATTAATACGCTTTGAACCTGTTTTTCCAAAAGCTTTGATATATTCCATTGGAATGTCATTTTCTGATATTATTTTTGCACGAATTGCATCATCAATGTCGTGATTAATATAGGCTATTCGATCGCTCCATGAAACGACCCAACCCTCTAGGGTTGACGGACATCCTCGTGAAGTGTGATTTAAAATCCCATCACGCACTTCATGGGTGAGATTCATTCCGCCTTTTTTCGCGCTTTCTATGTGGTCAACAACCCTTAAAGACTGTTCGTTGTGTTTAAAATGAGTGAACTCGTTTAGTGCCCTTTCTCCTCCATGACCATATGGGGTGTGCCCCAAATCATGACCGAGTGCAATAGCTTCTGTTAAATCCTCGTTGAGTCTCAATGCCCTTGCAATCGTTCGGGCAACTTGAGAGACCTCAATGGTGTGGGTTAATCGAGTTCGAAAATAGTCTCCTGCAGGAGAGATGAAAACTTGAGTTTTGTGCTTTAAATTGCGAAAAGCACGCGAGTGCAAAATTCTGTCCCTGTCGCGTGCAAATTCCGTCCTAAGTCCGTCATTTTTTAGAGACTCTTTTCGCCCTTTTGTCAAAGCAGATTGCTGAGCAAAGGGCGAAAGATACTCCTTTTCGTATTTTAAAGTTGTTTCAACGAAGTTTTTCATGAATTCTAATGCTAGTGAATAACGAATAATTAATAGTTGCTGTCAAATTATTTTTTAGTTAATTTTATCCTTACACTATTCGTTAGTCACTAAAAATTATTTTCTTGGATTTCTGATGTTCGCTTGCGCTGCTGCTAATCTTGCGATTGGAACACGGAATGGTGAACATGAAACATATTCCAAGCCCGCTCTGTGGAAGAAGTCAACCGATGCTGGGTCTCCACCATGTTCTCCGCAAACACCAATTTTGATGTTTTTGCGTTCTGCTTTTCCTTTAACGACTGCCGTTTTGACAAGTTCACCAACACCGATTTCATCGATTGTTTGGAATGGATCTTGTTCATAAATCTTTTTTGCATAGTAGTCTTCCAAGAATTTACCCGCGTCATCACGAGAAAAACCGAACGTCATTTGCGTGAGGTCGTTTGTTCCAAATGAGAAGAATTCCGCTTCTTTAGCGACTTCATCCGCAGTAATGCACGCTCTTGGAATTTCCATCATTGTTCCGACCATATATTTGATTTTGACATCAGAATTTTTGATGATTTCATCAGCAGTTTTAACAACAACATCTTTTAGGAATTTGAATTCTTTGATTTCGCCAATTAGCGGAATCATGATTTCTGGAACAACGTCAAAGCCTTTTGTTTTCTTGACTTCAATCGCAGCTTCGATGATTGCTCTTGTTTGAACTTCTGTGATTTCTGGATAAGAAATCGCCAATCTACAACCACGGTGACCCATCATTGGATTAGACTCGTGAAGTCCATCGATTGTTGCTTTCATTTCTTCAAAAGTCATTCCAAGGTCTTTCGCAAGGTTTTTAACACCTGCTTCGTCTTGCGGAACAAATTCATGAAGTGGTGGATCAAGGAAACGAATAGTCGCTGGACGATGCTCAAGAACTGTGAAAATTCCGATGAAGTCTTTTCTTTGCATTGGGAGGAGTTTCTCAAGAGCTGCTCTTCTCGCTTCTTCAGTTTTTGCAACAATCATTTGTCTCATTGGTCCGATTCTGTCCGACTCAAAGAACATGTGTTCAGTTCTCGTTAGACCAATACCCTCAGCACCAAGCTCTATCGCACGCTCTGTGTCTTTTGGAGTGTCGGCATTTGTTCTGACTTTCAACGCTCTGAATTTGTCAGCCCATGCCATTATAGTTCCAAAATCACCAGTTAACTGTGCTTCTTCAGTTTTGAGACATCCATCATAGATACAACCAGTTGAACCGTCAAGAGAAATGCTGTCTTTCTCAGTATACTTCTTGCCATTTATTGTGCAAGTTTTTGCTTTTTCGTCGATGATTAGTTGTCCGCAACCAGCAACACAACATCTTCCCATTCCACGAGCAACGACCGCTGCATGTGAAGTCATTCCGCCACGAGCTGTCAAGATTCCTTGAGCTGCGACCATTCCTTCAATGTCTTCTGGAGTTGTCTCAACTCTGACAAGAATAACTTTTTCGCCTTTTTTCCAAGCTTCATGAGCGCCTTCTGGAGTGAAACAAATGCGTCCAAAAGCGGCTCCCGGAGAAGCTGCGAGACCTTTTGCAATATCCTTCGCTTCTTTTAAAGCATTTTTATCAAATTGCGGGTGCAAGAGTGCATCAAGTTGTTTTGGGTCAATCATGCTGACTGCTCTTTTTTCGTCAATCAAGCCTTCTTTGACAAGTTCAACCGCAACACGGAGAGCGGCTGTTGCTGTTCTTTTTCCGTTTCTTGTTTGAAGCATGTAGAGTTTACCTTCTTCAATTGTGAACTCCATGTCTTGCATATCTTTGTAATGCTTTTCAAGTTTTTTAGCGATGCTAGCAAACTCGTCATAGATTTTTTTGTTTTCTTTTTCAAGTTGGTCAATATTGTGAGGAGTTCTGATTCCCGCAACGACGTCTTCACCTTGTGAATTCATCAAATACTCACCATAAAGTTTGTTTTCACCTGTTGACGGGTTTCTTGAAAACGCCACGCCAGTTCCAGATGTGTCACCTTTGTTTCCAAAGACCATGCTTTGAACATTGACCGCCGTTCCCCAGTTATAAGGAATGTTGTGCATGAAACGATACGTGTTCGCTCTTGGGTTATCCCATGAACGGAAAACTGCTTCAATTGATTTAATCAATTGCTCTTTCGGGTCTTGTGGAAAACCTTCTGGATGATCTTTTTTATAGTCCGATTTGAATCTATCAATGATTTCTTTAAGGTCTTCAACAGTCAAATCAGTGTCCTCTTTAACGCCTCTTTTCGCTTTCACTTCATCAATAACTCGCTCGCAAGCATGTTTGTCTTGGTCCATAACGACAGATGAGAACATTTGAATGAAACGACGATAACAGTCATAGGCAAATCTTGGATTGTTGGTTTTTTTCGCAAGACCCTCAACCGTGACATCATTAAGCCCAAGGTTCAAAATAGTGTCCATCATTCCGGGCATTGACGCACGAGATCCCGAACGAACCGCAACCAATAGTGGGTCGCTAGCATCGCCGAATTTTTTGCCCATTTTCTTTTCAAGTTTTGCAACACATTCGAAAACTTCTTTCTCAACATTTGAGTCAAATTTTTTGCCCTCATCGTAATACTTTACGCATGCAGTTGTTGCAACAACGAACCCCGGAGGAACTGGCAATCCCAGTGCTGTCATTCCAGCAAGATTTGCACCTTTTCCGCCGAGCAATTCCTTTTGCCCTTCATTGCCCTCTTCGAACATGTAGACGAACTTTTGTTTAGCCATAGTTTTTTGTTTTTCTCCTTTTGTCGGCACTAATCATTAGCACCCCATAATTTATACAAGGAAAATTATACCACATTTTCAAAATACTTGCAAACGATTTTGAGGTGTAATGGCAAACAAAATGATTTGTGATTGTTTTTGTTTCTTACAAAGTGCGGGACGCACAAGCGACGTCCCCTTGCTAATTTAGATTTTTATTTAGAGAAATAAAAAAGGAAACACCAACTAGTGTTTCCTTTTTCTGCTTAAATGCCACACGGGCATTTTTAATTTTATCAAGTAAATCAACGGTGAAAATCCATTCGGATTTGCCTTGTTGCGAGCTGTTCGGTTACAACGAAATCATGTTGCCATGTACGGAATATTCCATACGACACCCATGGTCCACTGAATCCAACGCCCAACGCGTCAAAGGTTGGTCTTGTTGCATAGGCTGGAACATATTGCCATCTTATTCTAACATTTCCTCCAACTGGAATTTGAATTATTTCCCATTGAAATGAAATAAATGTGACATGAAAAATTTGATTTTCAAAAACAATTTCATTGTCATTATTCTCTTCTCCAAGAAAAACCCAGACCCTCAATCCGCTCATGTGCCCACCTGCCCAAAGCCTTAGGTCTGCGGTTTGCACAACACTTGGCTCTTCAACTCCCGTCACTGTTAATATTGCTCCACCCGAAATCATTGGTCTTGAAACAGTTCCAATGTTTCCATTCCAACTAATTTCATCGGTTATGTTTTGATTTCCAAGCATGACAAGAAAGTCCTCACCTTTGGTGTGTCCATTATTAAGGGTTATTGTTATATCCACTAAACTTCCAATAGGCTCACTTTCGGACGAAAACTCAACCGATACTTGCTCGGAAGATGCTATGCTGTCGAATGTGAAAGAACCAAACTCGGTGCAAGCAACAAACATATTAACTGCAAGCATTAACACGATAGCAATAGTCATAAATTTCATTTTTTTCATTTATTAATTTTCTCTCCTTTTTAGAAAATTTTTTGTCCACATATTAAATGCGAACGAGGTTTATTTCAATGTTAAGATATGCCAAGTCCACTGCCAATCCCGGATTGCAACCGCACCCTGCAGCGCGAACACAAATCATGAAAACGTGAGGATTCCAACTGTCAACTGGCTGAATCTCTCCATTAACACGAACCTCAAAGGTGTAGCCCATTGGAATAGCAAAGCTATTATTGTTGTTTGCTGAGATGAAAATTGACAATCTGACCCTAACAAAATAGTCAGGAAGATAGTTGCCTGTTATCTGTTCATTTGCAGAAGACCCCGCTCTTATTCCTTGCAAAAGAGCACTACTCTGAAAGCCCTCTATGTTGTTAGTGATAGTAAATGGAATTAATGAGTCAAAAACTCGCGGGACAAATCTATATGTTATTATATTTTCAATAACTCCAGTTGTAAAGGAAAAATGATATTGTCCACTAGGAAACATAGCGGCTGTGCTTCGACCTCCAACGATTGTCTCTTGCTCAACACCATTGACATAGAATATCGCTCTATAGCCAGCTGGCTCAAAGTCAGAGCTCCATGCAAAGGTCCATTTTTCGCCCGATTGAACGAATATGTTTGCTGCTAGATGTGCAGGCACGTTCGACCGATTAATTGGACCAAAGAAAGTTCCACTTCTTCCGGGATGCGAGATGTGAACATAACTCGTGTCAACATGAATCAATCGAACCTCAATATTAAACTCTCCGGCTTCTGGAACAATAATATTTTCAGATGCGAAATCCCCAAAAAACTCTCCGAGATGATCATAAACTCGAGCGGGCAGAAGTTCTTTTTGAACTCCATTGACCCAAACTTGAGCCTCGTGCCCTCCCGGTATGCCTCTGATCGCGACATTAACAATCGCACCCCTCAAAACTAGCGCACCATGATTAACCCTTCTCCCTTCACCCGGAAAAAATATCATTATGTTTGAATTATCTAATGTTGTAGTTAGATTGACAGAAACCGCTCCAAGATAATGAACAAGGAAATATATTTCAATTTGATTAATTCCGGGCAGAACAATAAATCCATTAACTGTTCCTGACCCCCCCGGATCAGTGAATCTGTGGGATACATAGCCATTAACAAAAGGCATTATTTGATAAGATTCATTAACAGCAAAATACTGGAAAACAAGGACATCACCCAAGAAGACATTCGCCCCATCCGTCAATTCTGTCACAAAATTACCACCGCGATAAAGACGAATAAAAACATTTATTCCACTTGTTGGAGGATTTTGCTCATGGAAGTTGATCGAAATTGCAATTGGAGTGTTCACTCCAACATATTCAACTGTGAAGACAAGTTCAACATTATGATTTGGAACAAAGAAATACGTTTCCCAAACCCCACCGTGAGTATAGAATTCACGGAATCTTGGTGTTGCATCAAGTTCTACTCCCGTGATAGAAGTGACAATATATCCTGCATAGATGATCCAAAACGCACCAATATCAACATGTTGAGGAGCAACATAGGAATTCAAAGCCGAATCAAAGTCTAGTGGACTTTCTTGCCAAACATCAATAAAAAACATAAAACGGAAACCTGTTGTGTCACCCTCAACTCTATAGGACACTTGGCGCACTTCACCGTCTCTTAGGAATCGATGCAAGAAATTCATGAAAAACACGTCAATAAGCTCTTCATCTGCACCTCTGAAAACAACGTTTAGGCGTCTTTGTTCATTTGCACCAGTGTTGCTTTCTGCAATTTGAGGGGTTGCATAAACTCTGACATGAAACATTTCAATTCTGTGTTCTCCCGGATTATGGGGGTCTTGAGCCAAATCATGATAAACAGAAATTGTGCGGGAAGTGTCCATTGCAGCCCTATATACTTCAATAACTCTGATATCTTGAGCAATAAGCAAATGGTTCATTTCATGAAGATTGTCAAACAAATGTGACGTCATGATTGCCATGTTGAAATCAATGACCCTTGGAACACTAGGGTGCGCTCCCATGAAAAACTCTCCAATCAAATCAACCAAAGTAGAACATTCTTCTGTTCCAGACATCACCACAACTCTATCAAGTCTTAATACTGTTCCAGCACCCATCTGATACCAATGATTCAATTCATTAATCGCTCCTCCAACTGTTGCATGAAGGTTAATGTTTGCTGACACCGTTGATGCAAATACCTCATAGGAATTAGTATCTGGATTCCAATGCCTACGATTTCCAAACTGCAAGTATCTAGTGTCATTATTTGCCCCCACATGGTTAATATAATACCATCCCGAAGCTGAAAAAGCAGAAATAATCCTGTCAAAAACTTGATGAACTTCCAGAGACTCTGTTGAAAACCTCAAATTCACTCCACCGACTGTCATTGGAAAAACAAACGAACCAACACCGCCCTCAAAAACAAGCTCTTGCACTGGGACGCGAGTGAAAACAACGCCAACTCCCAGATAAACATTAATATCCCAATCTTGAATCAAATCCCATTCAACTCTCAAAACTTCACCAACAAAAGCAACATCTGCGCTTGGGTTGAATGGAGTGTTTGAAATGTGTCTAAAGACACGATGAGTGAAATTTCCTGCATAGGAAACGTCGGTTGTTGAGTCAATTGTCAAATTATATTCTTCAATTTCAACCAATTCAAATGATATGCTTCTTCTCTCCGCTGTCACGTTTGTGAGCGTCCATCTCCAATCTGTCAATTGAATTGCAATTGACTCTCCGCTTCCAATCCTTGCGTGAACCACCATGTTCACTGGAACGCCCGTGAAAGAAAACACAACATCTTCACCTTCTCGAACTTCTGTTCCCGAAATTATTGTTTCTCCGCCCGATGTCGCAGTCACCACCATTGGCGCTTGACTCTGCCATGTCACTTCATGATAGTCATATCCATTGCATGCTGTCAGCATTGCAACTGCCAAAACCGTCATAATCACGACTGCAATTAATAGTTTGAATTTTCTCATTATTTCTCTCCTCTGCGCATTAGCGCATTTTGTTGCTTTTTTCAATTTTTTTAAAAATGCAATAATATTCTATTGCTTTTTGATTTTTTTTGTGTTAGTATGAATTATGTTGATTGACACTTGTTTTTGTATCAAGTGATATAAAAAAATTATATCATATCTTTATTTGATTTGTCAACACTTTTTTTAAAGTTTTTAATAAATTTTTTTAAAAAATTCACAAATGCTATCTTAAGAACGAGGTTTGAAATTCAATGGATATTGAAATGCAACAAAGGCTGAACCGAGCCATGAAAAAACATACTCTTGTCTACAACCAAAATGTGTCGAGATATTTCAACGATGACAATTCTTTGCAAAAAAAAGAAGCGCTTAGTTTTTATCAATATCAAACTTTGCTTGCTCTTTTCTATTTTGAATCTTACACCATTGGGGAGCTTGCAAGGTTTCTGAAAATTCCATCCTCAAATGTTTCAAGAGTTGCGAGTTCCCTCATCAAAAGGGGTTTTTGTTTCAAGAAAAGAGAAGAAGGCAAACAAGCAGTGAGGCTTTCCCTCTCTGAATCTGGGCGTGCCATGCTCAACAAAGATGCATTAAACAAGAGCGACAAATACTTGGAACTCTATAATAAATATATTCCTTTGAACGAGCAAGAGGAACTACTGACTTTATATGAAAGAATAACGGAAATACTTTTGAAAATACCAATCAAAGATGCCGAAAAAGAAAAAAATGAGAAATAGATGAAACCTATTACCAAGAAAATAAAATAATGTGAAAACGGACTATTCAAAAATAGTCCGTTTTTTTTATTAATGATTGTTCTTAGAAAAAGAGTAATTTGTTTTTTTATTATCCGCTCAGTCTCTTAATCAGAACACCAACACTAACAATTTAAGCTCAAATTTAATTCTGTGATATTCATTTTTAAGCTGGTTCTGGCTTAAGATTTTGTTCTGTTTGTTGCGACTGCTCCGTTGGAGCATTAACAATAGCATTTTCTCCGAAGTCTTCTTCGTTCTTTATTTTCATCTCCTCTCCACCTTTATTTTTTCGCTTGACAACGAAGCGATCGAATATCACGAGGAGCGACGGAAGGGCTATCATTGTGAGGAGCGCACTTGCGGCGGACGCCATTCCCATTCCAAGCATTATGCTTCCAACTTGCCCGCCTGCCCCGAGTGCAATCCCTAGAATTGTTGTGACGGAGACCATGCAGAGTGAACTTGTCAAAATAACTCGACCCGATTTCAAAATAGCTTGAGAGAGGGCTTCTTTTCGTCCCATTGTTTTTCGAGCTTCTTCATAGGAGTTTGTTAAAAGCACTCCCCACTCTAAAGATGAACCTTTAACGACAGCTTGAACAATAAGAATTGCAAGAAAGAAGATTCCGTTTCCAGTCGCTGCCATGACTGACATCATGATAAACATCGCACATTGAACAATTGTGATGAGAATGACTGGAAGAAGGAATTTTTTGAGTGAAATCAGAAGAACAATATAGAGTGCCAAGGCAAGAACGAGTGAAATGAGGAGATACTCAGTGTAGAATGTTCCCGACAACTCAAACGACATTGCACTGTTTCCAACGAAGAAGAATTGATAAAGAAAAATGTCTTCCATGAAATAGACAAGACTTTCATAGAACGCCATGATTTCGTCTGTCTCAAGATGATAGGTTATTGTGACCAGCATTCTTGATTGGTTTTGACCAATCAACATTCCACGTCCTTCGATCATCATTTGACGCATACCAAATAGCTCAATCTGAAGTTCTTCTTGTTGAGTAATCATCATTTGACGCATACCAAGCACCATTGGAACTTGCTCAATTGGAAAGCCAGCGAGGAATGGGTCATCTGATATTGTCATGACGAAATCGAAAATTGAAATAGACTCAAGATCTGGATTTGCAAAAACCATTGGAACGAGAGCAACAAACGCACCCATTTCCATTGTGTCAAGAACGAATCGCAGTGTGTTTTCGTCATGCTGAACACTCAATGGATTCCAAAGCGGAATGACATTTTCATCAGTTGCTGTCATCGCAAAATCAAAGATTGAAATGTGGTCTGGATTCCCTCTCATTGCAAAAACCATTGGAACAATAGCGCCTAATTCGTCTGGCATTCCCATTTCAGCAATAATAAAAGGCATTGTCGCTTCTGTTCCTTGAGTTCCAAGAGTGTTTGCAAATGCGTTGATTTCACGGACATTCTGAGTGTTCTCCTCATCTTCGAGGAACATGATTAGATCGCGAACTCTTCCCTCGTCTCTGTTGTCACAGACAATGACAAGAGTGTCTTGAGGGAAAACACTTGCAACAAAGTTTTCGCTTGGAACTGAAAACTCAGTTCGAAGAAGAGTTTGAGCATAGCCAACTCCCGCAAAAAGCAAAATAAAAGCGACTAGCATTATGAAACGATATTTGAAGCAAAAAGCTCCAAGCCCTTTCTTGACTCGTCCAAACAACGATTCTTTTTCGCAAGGGGTCAAAATACAATGTTGGGCAATTTTTTCGTTGTCGCCTGTCTTGCCTGCGGTTTTAATGTCTGTCGACATTTCAACACTTGTGTTAATAACACCGCACTCCACTCCTGCATTTGCTGTCGCAAGTGCAGGAGTGAAGTGCGGTTGTAAATTTTGTTCAGTTTCAAAAACCTCTTGAAAAGAGTGATCAGCGCCCACCCCCATGGTTTGTTCGCATTGTTCAACCTCTTTCTTTTTTCGGTTCTTGAAAATCCATGCCTTGACATTTTTCTTTTCTAGTTTCTTGATTATTTTGTCAGACCAAATTATGACAGCTGGAAGTATTGTGTAGACCGAAACAACAGTGAAAAAAACGCCTTTTGCAAAGACGAGACCCATGTCAATTCCAATTGTGAACGACATCAAGAGAAGCGCCATTAATCCAACAAATGTTGCGGTGCAGGCGCTGATAATCGTTTTAAAGCTGTTTCTAAGGGCATTCTTCATCGCTTGAATGATGCTTGACCTTCCTTCTCTTTCAAGAAGTTCTTTCTCACGACGATAGCGAACAAGAAGAATGAGCGAACAGACTATGGACAAAATAAACTGTAATGTCGCACCAACAGGAACTGCCATGTCAGAGACTTGCGGAAAAATAATGTTTGTTCCAAGGTTCAATAGAACCGCAACTCCAACACCGCCAAGAATGATAATGGGCTCAAACAGCGATTGAGTCATCAAAAACAAAACCAAAATCATGATGACAACTGCGATTGGAATCATCAACATCATGAGGTCATCTGGCTGATAAGCAACTGGAAGATAGGAATGAATTTCATGGTTTTGCGCTCGAAAATGACTTTCCATAGTGTTCATCAAGTTTGTTGCATAGTCCATGTTAGTTAGACTCGTTGAAACGATAAAAAGACGAAATCTTCCGCAATCGGAATTGAAATGACGATTGTCGACTTCGTGTTCAACTCCCGTGACATCACTTCCAAAGCCGTCATTAATTTCCGCACGAATAGTTGGAACGGCTGCTTCGTTCAATCCCTCGAACATTAAAAGAAAACTGTGCTGAACGGAGTCCCCACTCGGCCATTCTCTTTCCATTGCATCCAAGCCTTGTCTCATGCTTGAATTCGTTGGAAGATATTCAGTCATGTCTGTGTTCATTGTCACGAAATTCATCATGACAACACTTCCCGCCATCAAAACCATCATGACGATGAAAATTTTGATTCTTTTGTTAACAAGAAAATTAATAAATCGTGTTAATCCACCTTGTTTTGTCTCTAGCATATAAATTGTTTGAAAACCTCTCGTGTTGTTTGTTTTTTTGATTGACTTTTCTTGACCTGTGAATTGACTTGAAAGCGGGATTAAAATTTTATTCGGACTCAATCACCACACTGTCCCTCCCCATGCATGCCCGTTGACTATTGACATCGTTTGAAGTTCGTTTCCTGGGAATGCCATCCTTCTTAAGTCTACTCCCTGCTTTTCCTAATTCCAACTATGTTTTTAAATAGACAGTCTGATTTTGAATTTTTGGAACAGGTATGCCATTATTAGAAGCGGAATCATTGTGATCGCAAGGGCGATGAACAGATGCCCAACATGACCATCATACCACACCCATGTTCCCCACGGAGCATTATCGGAAGTCCTTCCAATGACCATCCATGCAATTTGACTTGTTATCCCTCCCGCTGCAAAGAACAGAAGCGGATTTTTTCCAAAAACTCCAATGATCGGCACATGTTGTTTGTGGAGATATTTCCATTTGTCCAAGGCAATAAACAGGGCCAATATAATAGCAAGAGAAATTGTCAAGAATGCAAAAGTTTGATAATGTTTGCTGATATAGAAATACATCACGGCTGGCGAGTCGGATGGGATTGCAAAACGCAATATTACTGATATAATCGCGATTGCACCAACAACAATACTCCAAACATAAAATTTCTTTTTGTTGGAAAAATACATTTCACCAAGTGCGGTGCAAACAAGCATTAATCCCAGATAAGGGATTGTTCCAAAAACTCCGCCATCACCTCGTCCGGGAACCCATGCAGACATCGCTGGATAAATTAATCTTAAAACAACATGATTAACAAGCATTATGCCCATTCCGATGACAAATCTTATCCAAGATTTTTTGATTGGAAGAAAAGCAAGCATTAACACAGATGCAAAACCATAGGTTGCGACTATGCTCCACCCCGCATCATGCATGCCTCCTCCAAAAAAATTCAAAATAAAACCTGCCCCAATGAGAGCAATTCCTCGAATAAATGTTTGTTGGACAACAAATTTTGTGCCCTTTTCTTTCAACTTTCGTCTAAGGTTATAGGACATCATGACGCTAAGAAGAAAAACGAAAGCTGGAATTCCAATGTCGGCAAGCCCTATTCCATTGGTGAAGCGACAAACATGTCCAAAGTGATATGGAATGAACGGAAAGCGATAGACCACCACCATGAACGATAGCATGAACATGACGACCCCGCGCAAGTTGTCAATGAAGAAAAAACGATTCTTTGAATCATAGGCTGCTGGCTCTTGTTTTTCTGAACCAACCTCATCTTTTGATAAATCCCTTTCTTCTGCTTCTTCTGCTGTTTCAAAAGAACCTTCCTCTTGAGCCAAGTCTTCTTTCAAGTCAACATCTTCATTTGTTGAAATTTCCTTTGTCATAAGCACTCCTTTTTTGTTAGTGTTATTTAATACTACACTATGTGCAAAAAAATATCAAGTGTTTTGAGTCAAAATCAAGTTTTTTCTGCAAGAACGACTCTTCAAAAAATTGCAGGACTTAGAATCAAAAAAACACGAGCGAAAACGCTTTGAAAAAAAAAGTAAGTGTGCTATAATATTTGAATGGAAATGAAAACTTTGAAAATTGGCTATATGGACAACAACTGCTATGTTGTGAATGCTCCTAATTCAAGCAAGGGGATCATTATTGACCCCGCTGACGATGCTGAAATAATTAAAGAAAGACTAGAGAAGCGTTTTCTTGTTCCCCATGCCGTTCTTATCACCCACGCGCACTATGACCACATTGGGGCTGTCGCAGCACTTCAAAATCTTGGAGCAAAAGTTTTTATGCACAAAGCGGACGAACCTATTATTAAATGGAGTGTTGAAACAAAAGGAACGAGAGGTTTCTGCGTCGATCATTATGTTGAAGATGGAGAGGTTTTAGAATTTGACAACTTGAGACTAAAAGTCATTCACACTCCCGGTCACTCCCCCGGTGGCGTTTGTTATTTGACCACGAACGGCAAAGTTTTCACTGGCGACACTCTTTTTAGAGAGTCCGTTGGGAGAGGAGATTTGCCTCTTGGAAATTTTGAAGAATTAAAAAATAGTATCAAAGAAAAACTATTCACTCTTCCAGATGACCATGAAGTTTTCCCGGGACACGGCAAAAGCACTTCAATCGAACACGAAAAGAAGTTCAACCCATATTTAAGTTAATGCACAATTGTTATTGAAATATTTTTTGACACACACACAAAAGAAAGCGACACCATCTTTTTGACGATGTCGCTTTTAAATTTATCTTTTATTGTGCATTGATTACAGCAATATGCAAATCACTCCGCCCTTGCCTTCGTTGACAATTCTTGAAAGTGTTCTTCTCATTTTGTGCTGGGTGTTTTCTGGCATTGCTGTCAATTTGTTGTTGAGATTTTCGTTGACGAGGCTAGAGAGAGACTTCCCAAACATGTTCGTTTCCCAAATTCCTTTTGGGTCATTTTCGAATTCAGAGAGCAAATATTTGACCATTTCTTCGCTTTGCTGTTCTGTTCCAACAACTGGATTGACTTCGGTTTTGATGTCGACTTGCATGATGTGAAGCGATGGCGCACTTGCCTTCAAACGAACTCCAAATCTTGAGCCTTGGCGAACAATTTGAGGATCCTCAAGTTGCAATTCTTCCATTGACGGGGACACAACTCCATAGCCCGTTTCACGAACTTCATCAAGCGCACGGCGAATTTTGTCATACTCTTTTTTCGCGTGAACTAAATCCGCGATTTGACTCATGAGAGCGAATTCATCCGTTATTTCCATTCCTACCTGCTCAGAGAGCGCATGGTAGAACAAAGTTGGGCAAACTTCCAATGAATAAATAACTTTTCCTTTACCAAGTTCAACACTTTCAACATGCAATGCTTTGAACCTTGAATCATCAAGAAGGATTAACGATTCTGGCAACTTTGTGTAGTCACTCATTGTTGCCATTGATTCCGTTGCAGAGAGCAGGAATTCGTTGACAGATGAAATAAGAGTGTTTTCAAGTGGCAATGCTTGCATCCATTTTGAAAGTTTGACTTCAACGTCGACAAGTGGAAACTGCATCAAAACTCTTTCAAAAATGTTTTTGATATCGCTTTGTGACATGTTCAAAACATCAAGAGCAACGACAGGATTTGAGTATTTTTGTTCAAGAGAGCGAGCCAATTTTTCGGTCTCTTTTGAATTTGGTGATGTTGAATTCAAAACAATGATGAAAGGCTTTTTTAATTCTTTCAACTCGCCAACTACTCTTTCTTCCGCGTCGACATATGACGAGCGTGGAATTTCTGTTGCGATTGAGCCGTCTGTTGTCATGACAACACCGATTGTTGAATGCGTCGCAATAACTTTTCTCGTTCCATATTCCGCCGCTGAAGTGAAAGTCATTTCATTGTCGCTCCATGGAGTTTTCACCATGCGCGGAGCTTCCCCGTCCATGTGACCAGACGCTCCGTCAACCAAATATCCAACACAATCGACAAGACGGACATTGATTGCAATGTTTTCCGCGATTTCGATTTTCGCAGCTTCTGCTGGCACGAATTTCGGTTGTGTTGTCATGATAGCCCTGCCATTTGCGCTTTGCGGAAGTTCGTCTTCCATACGAACTCTCGCCGCTTTTGACGCAACATTTGGCACAACTAATTGTTCCATAAACTTTGTTATAAAGGTGCTTTTGCCCGCCCTTACTGGCCCGACAACACCAACATAAATGTCGCCGTTTGTTCTCTCCGCTATATCCTTGTAGACATCAAAAATTTCCATTTACTGTTTGCTCCTTGCTTGATAAAATTAACTACTTTACTATATGAGGGCATAATAGTCTTTTATGACATCTTTTTGGAAATGTTTTTAAATTGTTTTTTTGGGTGTCCTATTCACACAGCATTTTTGGAATGAGTTGTTTGAGAAGATTTTTGCTTGTGTAGGGGCGGGCGTCCCCGACCACATATTCATTGTTTTATGTCACCCGTTCGGCGGTTGAGAACGTCCGCCCGAACAAGAAATCTCTTTAAATATTTTTCCAAAAAATCAGGTTGTCTGAATAGAATACCCATATTATTTTTTTATGATAATGTGAAAAATGTCAACGGCGATGTCTCCTGTGAATTGATTTTTTCTAAAGCAAGAAACACTGCGGGGCACAAATTGATCTTCCTTTTTTGTGTCAAGAAGCACACTTAAACAACCTGCTTTCTGCCAACTTCATTTTGGACATGCTTTTACGGACAATACGCATTCCCCACTTTATTAATAGCATAACAAAAAAAAATTGCAAGAGCAACTTTCATTACTCCTGCAATTTTTAAATTTTGATTTAATAATCGTTATGTATTGATTAAGATTGGTTTAATAATAGACCCCTTTAAGTCTCTTGGTTGTGACCAGAACCTCCAAAGCACGCATGTAGGCAGCGCTTCTTAGATCAATTTTTTCATTAGTTGAGAGTTTCCAGACCTCCGCGAATGCTTTACACATCATTTTGTCAAGCTTGTCGTTGACCTCTTCTTCTGTCCAATAGAAATTTTGAAGGTTCTGCGCCCATTCAAAATATGAAACCGTGACACCGCCTGCGTTCGCCAAAATGTCTGGAACGACAATTATTCCCTTTTGATGAAGAATTTTGTCCGCGTCAAGAGTCGTTGGCCCGTTCGCACCCTCAATAATGATTTTCGCTTTAATGTCGTTTGCGTTTTGCGCGTTGATTTGATTGTCGAGCGCTGCTGGAATCAAAACATCGCATGGAAGCGTCAACAAGTCTGCATTTTTGATTGTTTTGACTCCTTTCGCTTTGTAGTCTTTTAGCAGGTTGTTTTGCCCGTGAACAAATTCGACAACTTCTGGAATATTCAATCCTGTTTCAGAATGAATTCCTCCGCTTGAGTCACTAACTGCGAGAACCTTTGCTCCCATTTCATGCAAGAGTTTAGCGGCTATGTGTCCAACGTTTCCGAAGCCTTGAACAACAACAGTTGTCCCCTCGACCTCTTGCTCAAGCTTTTTGAGTGTTTCTCTCGCGGCGATGACACAACCTCTTCCCGTTGCTTCAACGCGTCCCAATGACCCGCCAAGTGGAATTGGTTTTCCGGTGACTACTGCTGGACAGTTGTAGCCTTTTAATGAAGAATATTCATCCATGAACCAACCCATGACTTTTGCTGAAGTGTTCACATCTGGCGCAGGAATATCGACATATTCACCAATCGAGCGATAAATCGCACGAACAAAACGGCGCGTTAAGCGTTCAAGTTCACTCTCGCTCAGCTCTTTTGGATCAACCGTAACACCACCTTTTCCTCCTCCATACGGCACTCCGATTAGCGCACATTTGAAAGTCATCCAAGCGGCGAGCGACTTGACCTCGTTGTCGCGAACTTCTGGGTGGAAACGAATTCCGCCTTTGTAGGGGCCTAACGTGTTTGAATGTTGAACTCGATAGCCTGAAAAAACTTTGATGCTACCGTCATCCATTCTGACTGGAAAACTGACTTTCAACTCACGCTTTGGGTGAGTAAAAATGAGATAGTCATTTTCCGAATAGTTCAGCCTTTCCGCAGCAGTCGTAATCGTCTTGACAATGTCGTCATAAGGGTTGTGTTGTTTGCTCATTATTTTTTGTCTCCTTATTTGTTATCGCACCTTTTGGGTGCGTTTCTTATCATTAAATTTCTCACTACAATCCAAAATCGCTGTTCCAAACGACTGTGTGAAATGAATCGGCACTCATCCAATCAACAGCTGTGCTTTTTGCATTCCAATATTCATGCCAATTCGGTCTTGCTTCGTTTGCTCTTGCATGGATTGTCAAATTTTCATTAAAAACAAATGCCCATGCTCCAATTGTTTCGACACCTTCGGGAATAATAATATGGTCAAATTCAATGAAAGCGAATGCCATGTGCCCAATGTAAACAAGGCTTTCTGGCAAAACAATACTCTCAAGATTTGCATTTCCCATAAATGCCCCATCGGCAATGTGAGTGATTGTGTTTGGAAGCGTTATTTGTCGCAATTCATTTACAAAGCTAAATCCATTTGAAAAAACTACAGTAACTGCTTCTATTCTTCCGTTGTGAACAACATGAGATGGAATAACAATTTCTTCAGCAGCAAAGTTACCAATTCCAACAGCTCTTCCCTTCGGCGCCCAAAGAAAAGTCAAGTCCGTGTGTTCTGTTTGACACCTCGGGTCACTCCCCCAAAGAGTTGGATGGTCAACTCTTTCCTCGTTTGCCGCGTGGCGCCAATTCCACATCTCGTTCCAACCGTCCTTCGGCTCGTTTACTCTGACATGAATAGTTGTGTAGTGATCGGGTGTCTCATTAAAAATATTAAACAAAATAAGGTGTCCAATCACTTCAACACTTTTTGGAATGACGATATGTCTCAAACTCGGAGTCAACATAAAAGCAGTAGAACCTATTTCAACAAGCCCTTCATTCAAATAAATCTTTTCAAGATTAGGGTTATTGCTAAAAGCACCCATTCCAATTCTTCTTATGGTGCTTGGAAGTCTCACCTCTGTTAAATTCCACAAATGATTGGCAAAGCCGAGTGTAGCAACTTCCGTGACAACATAGATAAAACCATTACGACGAACATGTGAAGGAATATTTGCAACCTCAATTTCTAGGTTTCTCATGCGAACTGTCACCTCTCCTGTTTGTTGTGAAATTGGTGTGAACGAAAAGTCTGTCAATTCAGTAACGCATTGTGGGGCAAAGGTGCTATTAAAGACTACAGGGTGATAGTTTCTTGTTCCGTCAATGATATCTTTCAGATTCCAACTTAAATTTAATAAAATTTCCCATTCATCGTTTTGAACATGAATGGTTGTTTTTTCGTTTTGACGAAGAATGTTGCTCCCGATTGCTTGAACGCTTGTTGGAATAATAAGATATCTTAAATTCGGAGTTCTGACAAAAGCGTTGTTGCCTATTTGTTGAACTTGAGAGAGGTAAATTTCTCTCAAATTTGGGTTGTCTGCAAAGGCATTGTTGTGAATTCTTGTGACACTTGTCGACAATCTCACACTTCTTAAATAAGGCATTTGAGCAAATCCAGATGTGTCAATTTCAGTAACTGTCAACAAAACATCGTTTTGAAGAATTTGACTTGGAATACGGACAGTCTCCAAGCTCCTGTTTCGAATACGAACTCTTGCTGTGTCCGTTGCTCCAATTCTTGTGAATTGAAATTTTTCGTGATAGAACTCAAAGTCACACGGCGGAGCTTCCACAATTCTTGCGAACTCTGCAGTGAGGACAGTGATTGAGCGGACATTGGTTAGGTGACGAATTGCATAGGTTGAGCCGTCAGACCAACGAACAAATTCATGTCCATAGTTTGGAACTGCTGTGACTGGTGTTGCATCAAACCCATAGCGAACGGTTTGAGCGCTCGCTCCCGATATTTCCCCTCCCGGAAACGCAATAAAAATCACAGAGTTGTAGACATAGATGACCGGATGTTCTGGGCAATTGCATGGTGGTGACTGGTTCTTATTGTTGCAACCGCATGGCAATGGTTGATTGTTGTTGCTGTTGCTGTTAATCTCGCAATCACATGGCATTTGCGGGTTGATGTCACAACTGTGGTCACAATCGCATGGTGGTAGTTCTTGACCACATTCGCATTGATTTTGTTCCGCGCAATCGCACGCACTCAAAGTTCCACAATCGCATGGTGGGTGTGGTTCAATCAAATTCGGACAACCGCAAATGTTTTCATCATTGCGACATTCACAAACGACTGTCTGCCTAATGCAGTCACAACGCTCTCCTCCAACAAGGTCACAAGCAGACATCACGAACACAGCCGAAAAGGCTAGCAACAAAATCGCTAGAGCAAAAAATAAATATTTGATTTTTTTTCTCATCATGCTTCCTTCCTCCGTTCGTTTTGTAGGAATCATTTTTTGATTATGTGTTCATAATAGCATATTAATATGTGGGTTGTCAAGTATCTTTGATGCATTTGTTGCTGTTTTGTCAAACATTTTTAGCATGTTTTTTGAAAGTTTTTTAAATTTTTTTAACAATACTATATGTGTGGTATTTTGTCAACAGTCTTCAATTGTTCTGTCAAGTTCTGGCTTGTGTTTGCGTTCAGCGTAAAACGGGTCGAGAACCCTTGTCAAGCATCTTTGATGCCCCTGTCGGAGAATTTTTAGTAATAACAATCTCTCCCAAATGGTCTGAAAGCCCTTGTCAACAGTCTTCGACTGGTTTGTCGGGTTCTGCTTGCACTCGCATTCAGCGTCAAGAGGGTTGAAGACCTATTGTCAAGGGTTTTCAACCCTTTTGTCGGAAACTACTTCTACTAGAACTTCTCCAACAGAGGGGTCAAAGACCCTTGTCAACAGTCTTCGACTGTTTTGTCGGATTCTGCGTGTATTTGCACTCTACGTCAAGAGGGTCGAAGACCTATTGTCAAGTGTTTTTAGTTGTTTTTATCAGACTACAACGCTTAAAAACCAACACCTCATCACACAATCATCTCGCCTCATTTATATTAAAAACAACACAGTCCCCAAGACCATCGGTTCACCAGTCAAGCGACAAAGAATAGCATGCCCTTGCCCTCTGAAATTAACAAGCAAAAAATCTGGCTGTCCGTCCAAACTATGCAATATCTTGGTTTCTTCAATGTTTTCCAGAGAAAAT